>Ga0116226_10000355_pt1 | contig 38711 bp, 35 predicted proteins | sample S1TSphfallax_FD_89692 | JGI IMG/M metagenome (GOLD analysis project Ga0116226, IMG submission 89692) | Host-associated microbial communities from peat moss isolated from Minnesota, USA - S1T2_Fa - Sphagnum fallax MG | ecosystem: Host-associated > Plants > Peat moss > Unclassified | place: USA... | reverse complement strand
TGTCCTGCGGCACCTCACCCACCGAGGCGAATTGGAAAATCTTGTTGCCGACGCCGATGCGGGTTGGCCCGTTGATGACCACATGAGGGCCGATCCAGGTTCCGGCACCAATGCTCACATCGGCGCCGATGGTGCAAAATGGCCCGATCTCGACTCCCTCCGCGATGTCCGCCTGCGGCGAGACCACCGCGCGCGCATCGATCATCCCACCTCTCCGTTGGCGGGAGCAACCTTCGCTTGGGGCGCCTTGGTCTCCGGCGCCACCATGATTTCCGCGGAGGCCACCTCTTGATTGTCGACTTCCGCGATGCAGGCGAATTTCCAGATCCCCTTGAGCGCGCGTTTCAGCACCACTTTCAGGATCAGCTGGTCGCCGGGCTCGACCGGTTTTCGGAATCTCGCATGATCGATCGCGACGAAGTAGAAACGGGTGTTCTCGTCGGGCACCGCTCCGACCGTCTTGAAGGCGAGGATCCCCGCCACTTGCGCCAAGGCCTCGATGATCATGACGCCGGGCATGACCGGACGGTGCGGGAAATGCCCGGGGAAGAACGGCTCATTGAAGGTCACGTTCTTCAGGGCATGCACATACTTGCCGGGCTCACAGGCGAGCACCCGATCCACCAACAAGAAGGGATACCGATGCGGCAGCTGCCGCATGATCGCTTCAATATCCATCTTGAAGGGCTCAACCATCATTGCTCCTTTTCACCAAGTCGTCTGAAATGGGCCACCATGCGCCGCCACGAACGCGTCGGGGCCGTGGGTATGCCGCTGGAATAGCTGCCGGGCTCTCGAATCGAAGCGCTCACGAGACTGCATCCGGTGACCGTGACGTCATCCGCGATGGTCAGGTGACCCGCAAATCCCACCATGCCGCCGATCATGCAGCGCCGGCCGATCACCGTGCTGCCCGAGATGCCGGTGCAGGCCGCAATGGCCGTGTGCGCGCCGATCGTCACGTTATGACCGACTTGGATCTGGTTATCCAGTTTTACCCCGTCTTCCACGATCGTATCCTCGATGGCGCCGCGATCGATCGTCGTATTCGCGCCGATTTCAACATCGTCGCCGATCCGCACGCCACCGACCTGGGGTACCTTGACCCAGGTGCCACGATCCGGCGCAAAGCCGAAGCCGTCGGCGCCGATGACCGCTCCGGCATGCACGAGACAGCGTGCGCCGATGCGGACACCGGAGTAGAGCGTCACGCGTGGCATCAAACACGAATCGTTGCCGACCCGCGCCCCGGCGAGGAGGGTACACCCGGCCCCGAGAGCCGCTCGCTCGCCGATCTCGGCATCGGCCTCGACGACGCAGAACGGCCCGACGGAGGCGGATGCCGCAACCCGAGCCGCCGGCGCCACGACGGCGGACGGGTGAATCCCCGGTATCGCCGCCGCGACCGGGTAGACCAGCGACGCGATCTGGGCATAGGCAAGATAGGGGTTGGGATCGACCAAGGCGGCCCCCGGGCAGGCCTCCACATCGGCGGGGGCCACCACCACCGCGCTCGCCCGGGTGCTGCCCAACTGCCGCCGGTAGCGGGAATTGGCCAGAAAGCTCAACGCGCCGGGGGTGGCCTGAGCCAGGGTGGCCACATTCGTCACCCGAATGTCGGGATCACCGTGCAGCTCCAAACCGAACCGCACGGCCAGCTCACCTAAGCGGTATGCCACCCCCGTCACTCGCGACCATCCCGCGTTACTTCGGCGACGCGGCCGGCTTGCCGCCCGCGGCAGGACCTGGGGTCGCCGGAATGCTCGCCGGCTTGGTCGCGAGCACGGCTAAAATGTTCGCGGTGATGTCGAAGCTCGGCTTCGCGAAGAACACGCCTTCTCCCAGCACCATATCGAAGCCGTTGGCGGAGGCATAGGTCTGGATCTCACCGACTAGATAACGCTGCACCTTGCCGATCTCCTCGTTGCGGCGCGTGGACGCATCGTCCTGGAACTCGCCGGCCTTGCGTGAGAATTCGCGCTGCTGATCGCGCAGGTTCTTTTCCTCTTTCGCACGGTCGGCTTCGGCCATCACCGCACCTTCCTTTTGCAGCTTGTCGTCCTTCGCCTTGAGGTCGTTTTGCATCGTGAGCAGATCCCGACGCCGCGGCGCGAACTCGTTCTCGAGCGCCTGCATCGCAGTTTTGGTCTGCGGGGCCTCTTCGAGCAACTTCTGAAAGTTGACCACCCCTATCTTGACTTCCGCGCTTGCCTGCTGCGCGGCCAACATGCCGCACAAGCAAAGCGCCAAGAGGGAAAAACTGCGATTGAAAGTCGACATGTTGATATCTAAGACCTCGAGTGATGGGTCAAAACGCTTGACCGATGGAAAATTGAAACCGCTCCGTTTCATCGTTGAATCGCACGGTATTGCCGGCAAACGCGTTCAACGGAACACCATAGGAGAACCGGAACAAGCCCAGCGGGGCGAGCCACTGCACCGCGATGCCGGTCGATCTCTTCAAATTATTATAAGCGAAGTGATAATTGACCGGGGTAATGTCGTCTTCGCCCAGGAATTTGACTTTATCGCCGGTCTGGAACACGTTCCCCATGTCGTAGAACCAGCTGATCCGGGCGGCGCTCTTCCACTTGTCGGGAACCGGGAAGATCATCTCGAGCCGGTCCACGACCCGCATATTGCCGCCGTAGGGATTGCCGATGCCGATGTTGTCGCGCGGTCCCAACGTGCTCTCGCGGAAGCCCCGGACGCTGTCCGGGCCACCCGCGAAATAGTTGAGATAGGGCGGCAAGGCCGTGGTCTTGCCGATCGGCTCCGCGTAATCGAAGGTCGAGTTGAACGACAGCAGCCACTTCTTCCAGAGCGGAATGTACTGGAGGTATTGGAAGTTGGTCGCGTAGTAGCGCACCGTGGAAAGCGGCAGCGCGTAGCGCGCCGAGAGCGCGACGTGGAAACCCCGGTCGGCGAACAGCGCCCGGTTGCGGGTGTCGAAATTCCATCCGCCCGTGAGTTCATAGGTGTAGAAGTCCGTGCCATACACCGTGTACGGCGTGTCGAGCGAGTTCACCACCGTATCGCCGTTGGTATCCTCGAGCTGGCGCGTGAACGTCGAACCGTTGTTGCGCACCCAATCGACGGCCTGCTGCGCGCTATAGCCTTCGGATACGACCAGGCTGTTCTTGTTGGCCGAGACGCCCGCCTGCAGGTATTGATACTCGGTGATCGGGTAGGACCATTGATTCGCGAGCGTGAGCTGCTTGGTCGCGAACTTCGAACTCGCCGCCACGAATTGGGTGATGTCGCGGTACGAGAACGAGGCGGTGCGCGCCACGCCGTCGATGGTGGTGTAGGGGTCGGTCTCCGACACCACGTAGCTCTTGCTGTACTTGCCGGCATTGACCTCGAGCGCGACCCGGTCCCCGGTCCCCAAGAAATTGCTGTGCACGAAATTGCCGTTGATGCTGAACTTCTGGGCCTCGGAGTAGCCGATGCCGCCGCCGAACTGGCCGGGCAGCCCTTCCTTGATGTTGTAATCGACGTCGACCAGATCAGCGCTGCCCGCCACCGGCTTGGTCTCGAATTCGACCTTCTCGACATAGGGAAGCCGCTGCAACCGCTCCTTCGAACGCTCGATCGCCGAGTTCGACAACCAACCGCCTTCCAGCTGCCGCATTTCACGGCGCAAGGTCTCATCGTTGATCGCCGTGATGTTGTTGAAATTGATGTGCCGCACGTAGACCCGGTTGCCGGGCTCGATGAAAAACGTGATCGCGACCGTCTTCTTGTCGTTGTCGGTCGTCGGCACCGGATCGATCTTGGCAAAGGCGTAACCGTCGGCGCCGAGCCGGTAGCTCATCAGCTCCTGGGAACTGGTCACCGCCTTGCGAGAATAGATTTCACCCGGCTTGAACAGCAGCAGCTTGCGCAAGTCCGCCTCGGGCACCACCATCGTGCCGGCGAGCTTGATCTCGGACACCTTGAAAACATCACCCGGATTGACGTTGACGGTGATGTACATGTTGTCTTTTTCAGGGGCGATCGTCACCTGGGTCGACTCGATCTGAAAATTCGCGTAGCCACGATCCATGTAATAGGAACGCAGCTTCTCCAAATCGCCGGTCAACGACTCGCGCGAATAGCGGTCGTCCTGTTTGTACCAGGACAGCCAATTCGGCGTGTGCAACTCGAAGCCCGCCAGCACATCCTTGTCGCTGAACTTGGTGCTTCCAACGAGGTTGATCATTTCGATCTTGGCGCGCTTGCCTTCCTTGATGTCGACGATGACGTCGACCTTGTTGCCGGGCAGCTCGGTGATCTTGGTGTCGACGCGCACGGCGTACTTGCCGCGGCTGAAATACTGGTCGGTGAGGTACTGTTTGACCTCGTCCAGCACCGAGCGGTCGAAGGTCTTGCCGGTGGCGAGCCCGACGTTGCGCAAGCTCTTTTGCAGATCCTCGGTCTTGATGTCCTTGTTGCCCTTGATCTCGAACTTGGCGATCGACGGACGTTCGATCACCACGACCAGCAAGGTATTACCGTCGCGGCGCAACTCGACGTCGCGGAAGAAGCCGGTCGCATAGAGCGCGCGCATGGCCTCGCCGATGCGCTGTTCATTAAGCTTGTCGCCGATGTTGACCGGCAGATAATTGAAGACCGTGCCCTCTGAAATTCGCTGCAGTCCTTCGACGCGAATGTCACCGACGGTGAAATTATCCTCCGACACGGGTGCCTGGGCGTGCGCGATGGGAGCCAGCGGCTGGATGGCGAGAGCCATCAAGCCAATCAGCCGGAATTCAGGCCGCACGCGACAGCGACCGAAGGCAATCTCTATGAATCATGATTTCCCGTTAATTGAAATGTCTTGAGATATCGTTATAGAAGGCCAGACTCATCAACACGACCAGCAGGGCGATCCCAACCTGCTGACCGAAATTCTGTGCGCGCTCCGACAGCGGGCTGCCCTTCACCGCCTCCACCACTTGATAAACGATCTGACCACCATCGAGCAATGGCACCGGCATCAGATTGAGCACACCCAGGCTCACGCTGATGATCGCCAGGAACCCCAAGAATGCCGTAACCCCGAGGTAGGCACTGATGCCGGCAAACTCGGCGATGCTGATCGGACCGCTGATGTTCTTCGCCGAGACCTGACCGGTGACGATCCGCCACAGCATCTGTACCGTGAGCGAGGACATCTCCCAGGTCTTCAGCGCGCCGATTCTGATCGCGTCCAGCGGGCCCGCGCGACGCATCCCGACGAGGCCCGGCGGCCACACCCGCTTGCCCTCTTTCAGCATGATACCGAGGCGGCCGATCGGCCGTCCCTCATCCATGACCCGCGCCACGGCCGCTACGATACGCAATCGCGCGCCGTTACGCTCGACTTCGATGGAAATATCTCGGCCGGGGGCGGCGCTGACGACGGACTGGAAGTCCACCGAATTCGCCATCGGCTGACCGTCGGCCGCGATGATCTCATCACCGGCACGCAAGCCCGCGCGACCTCCGGCGCTGTCGAGCGGCGCCTCTTCGACCGTGGTCTTCGAATTCCAGGTGGCGAGATCGAAGCCCAAGCCGGGCAGCAGCCGGCCGGGTTCGGTGAGGCCGAGCCGATCCTGCGTGACGCGCAGCGTGAGCGACTTCCGCGTGCCATGACGATCGATCACCAGCGGCAGGACGCCGTCAGCCGAAAAACGCCGGATCAGCGCGATCTGAAGCTCCTCGATGTCGGTCACGGGTTCATCCCCGACGCGCACGATCAGATCGCCGCGCTCGAGTCCCGCGACGGCGGCGGGGCTGTCCGCACGAACCTGGCCCACCATCGGCTCGACGACCTCGGACCCCACCATGGCCAGCACCGCGTACAGCACCGCCGCAAAGATCAGGTTCATCGTGGGGCCGGCCAGCAACACTGCGATCCGTTGCCACACCGGCCGGCGCGTGAAGGAGCGGTGCAACTCGGCGGGCGTGACCTCGCCCTCGCGTTCATCGAGCAGCTTGACGTAGCCCCCCAACGGAATCGCGGCCACGCAGTATTCGGTATGGTCGGGATCGCGTGCGGTCCAAAGCAGCAGCGGCTTGCCAAAACCGATGCTGAAGCGCAGCACCTTGAAACCGAGACGCTTCGCCACCCAGTAATGGCCGAATTCGTGCACGGCGACCAAGATACCGATTGCAACCAAGAATGCCGCGGCGAAAATCAAGATCTTCATGGTTCAAGACTCCCTGCCGGGCTCTATGAAAGCGGCCGCCACGCGTCGCGCGGCCGCATCGGCACCCAACACATCGTCGAGAACCTTCACCGCAGACGACCCGAGGCGCTGTAGCACTTTGTCAATGACCGTCGTAATGCCCGTAAAGTTCAAGCGGCGGTCGAGAAAGGCGGCAACGGCGACCTCGTTGGCGGCGTTCAGCACCGCCGGCGTGGTGCCGCCCGCACGCGCGGCCGCCCGAGCGAACCCCAAACTCGGGAAGCGCACGTGATCGGGAGGCTCGAAATCCAAGCGCCCGATCTGAGTCATGTCGAGCGACTGGACCCCGGAAGCGACCCGCTCCGGCCACGCCAGCGCCTGGGCGATGGGCGTGCGCATGTCGGGCGCGCCCAGTTGAGCCAACAGCGACCCATCGACGTACTCGACCAGGGAGTGCACCAGACTCTGCGGATGCACCACCACATCGACCTGCGATTCGGGCAAACCGAACAGCAACGTGGCCTCGATCACCTCGAGGCCCTTGTTCATCAAGGTCGCCGAATCAACCGAGATCTTGCGGCCCATCTTCCACTTCGGGTGATTGCAGGCCTCGTCCGGCGTCACCGCGGACAGGTGTTCGAGTGGCAGCGTGCGAAACGGACCACCCGAGGCCGTCAGGATCACGCGGGTCACGCCGCGTGCGGCGTCGCCCGGCAGATAGTTGGCGGGCATGCACTGGAAAATCGCGTTGTGCTCGCTGTCGATCGGGATGATTTCGGTGCCGGCCCGATGCGCCTCATTCATCAGCAGCGGACCGGACATCACCAGGGATTCCTTGTTGGCCAGCAGCACTCGCTTGGCCGCGCGCACGGCGGCGAGCGTCGGAAGCAAACCGGCGGCGCCGACGATGGCGGCCATCACCATGTGAACGTTGGAGCCGATCACCGCCGCGGACAGCGCCTCGACGCCGCTCTCGACCTGGGTTCTGGAGCCACAATCGGCCAACGCCGCGCGCGCCTGCGCCGCCGCGTCGGGATCGACCAACACCACGACATCGGGCTCGAAGCGCCGTGCCTGCTCCACCACGCTTTGCCAACTCCGATAGGCCCCCAGCATGGCGACGCGGAAGCGCTCCGGGTGCAGACCGATCACGGCCAGCGTGCTGCGACCGATGCTGCCGGTGGAGCCCAAGATCGCGATGCCCCGCGGTGAACTCACTCGATGACTCCCATGCCGAACAAGCCGAGCGCATACAGCGGCGCGGCCGCGGTGACACCGTCGATCCGGTCGAGTACTCCGCCATGGCCGGGCAACAGGCTGCCGCTGTCCTTGAGGCCGGCCGCGCGCTTGAACATGCTCTCGGTCAGATCGCCGATCACCGAGAAGATACCGATGCCGCAGGCGAAGGCGACGGCGGCGCCCACCGGCAGAGCGAAATGCACGGCGCCGATCAGCGCCACCAGCGCCACCGCGACGAGGCCGCCCAAAACACCTTCCCAGGTCTTGCCCGGACTCACGCGCGGAGCGAGCTTGTGCCGGCCAAAACGGCGACCAGCGAAGAACGCACCAATGTCGGCGGCAAACACCAGGAGCAGCATCCACAGCACCATTTCCGGATCTCGGGCAAAGCCGCGCACGGCGACCAACAAACGCGCCACCGCCACGAAAGCCGGGATCAACACGGGCACACCGCAGACCAACGACAGCACCGGCTGCTGGCGCGACGGAGCGATGGTGATCCACAGCAGCGCGAAGAGCCACCAGCCACACGCCGCCACGAGCAGCCACTTCAGATGCGTGACACTGGCGCTCCAGCGCCAGCACAGCGCCGACAACACAACGACCGTCGCGGTGTAGGCGAGCCGCGCGGTGCGACCGGACAGCGCACCGAAGCCGGACCATTCCCAGGCGGCCAGTGTGAACACGACGGCGAACACCCGCACCGTCCACACGGCCGGCAACAGAAACAGGCTGCAGAGCAACCCCAGGCCGAGCACCGAGGCGGTCAGGATGCGGACTTTGAGCATGATGTCGGCGCGTCGGGCGTGTTCACGGGGTGCGGGTCTTGCATCGGTCAGACCTGCATCAATTCCTTTTCCTTGTCCGCCATCGCCTGATCGATTTCAGCCACATGCTTGTCGGTGAGCTTTTGGATCTCGTCTTGCGCGCGCCGGTCGTCGTCCTGCGCAATCAGCTTCTCCTTCAGCATATCCTTCAATTCGTTCATGACCTCGCGACGCACGTTGCGTACCGACACCCGCGCACCTTCCGCTTCGGAGCGCACCACCTTGGTGATGTCGCGGCGTCGCTCCTCGGTCAGGGCGGGCATCGCGATGCGGATCAGGGTTCCGGCGCTGTTCGGGGTGAGCCCGAGATCCGACTTGTAGATCGCCTTCTCGATGACCGGCACCATCGACTTCTCCCACGGCGTGACGGTGAGCGTGCGGGCATCCTCGGTGGCGACGCTCGCCACTTGATTGAGCGGCATTTCCGAGCCGTAGTAATCCACCTTGATGTGTTCGATCAAACTGGTATGCGCACGACCGGTGCGCAACTTCTTCAATTGATCGCGGAACGTCGAGACGCATTTCGCCATGCGCAGACTCGCGTCCTTCTTGAGATCCTCGAGCATGAATCCCCCTTATGGCCCGGCGGAGACGACGGTGCCGACGTCCTCGCCTTGGACAATTCGCAATAGATCGCCGGCATTGAACAGGTTGAACACCTGCAGCGGCAAGTTATTTTCCATACACATGACGATGGCCGTGGCATCCATGACGTTCAACCGGTCGTTCAGCACCTTGTCGAAAGTCAGCCGGGCGTAGCGTTTCGCGTCGGGATTCAGTTTGGGATCCGAATCGTAAATGCCGTTGACCTTGGTCGCCTTGAGCAGAATCTCGGCATTGATCTCGATGGCGCGCAGCGACGCCGCCGTATCGGTCGTGAAGAACGGATTGCCGGTGCCCGCCCCGAAGATCACGACCCGACCCTTCTCGAGGTGACGCACCGCGCGGCGCCGAATGTAATCCTCGCAGACCTCGTTGATGCGCAGCGCCGACATCACCCGCGCATACACGCCGAGGCTCTCGAGCGCGTCTTGCATCGCGAGCGCGTTGATCACCGTCGCCAACATGCCCATGTGATCGCCGGTGACGCGATCCATGCCGGCCCGTGCGAGGCCGGCGCCGCGGAAGATGTTGCCACCCCCCAAGACCACCGCGACCTGCACGCCCATCTGCGTCAGATCGCGGATTTCCCCGGCAATGCGCTTCAAAATCTTCGGATCGATGCCGTAATCCTCGCTGCCCAGCAGGGCCTCGCCGGATAGTTTGACCAAGATTCTGCGGTAGCGTGCAGTGCCTGAGCTGATGGTCATCTCCTCGGCCGTGACGGCCTAGTGTTTCTTGGTCTCGGCATCGGTGTTCGCTTTGACCTGTGCCATCACCTCACCGACGAAATCATCCTGTTTCTTCTCGATGCCGGCACCGACTTCGTAACGCACGAACTCAACCACCTTGGCGCCGGCTTGTTTCAACAGTTTCTCGACCGTCGTCGTATCGTCACGCACGAAGGGCTGGCCCACCAACGTGATCTCGGCAAGATACTTGCGCAAACGCCCCTCGACCATTTTGGCGATGATCTCGGCAGGCTTCTTCTCGCCCTTGGTCTGCTCGGCGAGGATCTCGCGTTCCTTGTCGAGCACGGCCGGCGGCACGCCGTGCGCGTCGATATAGGCGGGGTTCAGGGCCGCCACATGCATCGCGAGGTCGCGCGCCAAGACCTCATCACCGCCCTCGAGCGCCACCAGACTGCCGATACGGCTGCCGTGGATGTAGGCGCCGAGCGCGCCCGGCGCGGTGAGCTTGATGAAGCGCCGCACCGAGATGTTCTCGCCGATTTTCGCGATCAGCGCACGCCGCTGCTCCTCGAAACTCGACGTCCCATTCGTCAGACCCAACAATGCATCGAGCGTGGCCGGCGAGTGCGCCAGCGCCGCCTTGGCGAGCCCGCGCGCGAACTCCTGAAATTCATCGCTGCGGGCGACGAAATCCGTCTCGCAATTGACTTCGATCAGCACCGCGCTGGCACCGGCACGCTCCGCGACCACCGTGCCCTCGGCCGCCACCCGGGTGGCCTTCTTGTCAGCCTTGGCGAGACCGCTCTTGCGCATCAATTCTGCCGCCGCGTCCAAATCTCCGTGGGTTTCCACCAACGCCTTCTTGCATTCCATCATGCCCGCGCCAGTCCGTTCGCGCAGCTGCTTGACCGTTTCCGCCGAGATGCTCACGGCGTCAGGCTCCGCGCCGCGGCGCGCTGCTACGCCCGACCGGACGGCGCCGCGGCGCGCTGGCAGGCCGCGTCTCGGCCGGTGCCGCATCGGCCACATCCACGTCGTCGATTTCCACATCCTCGGGCACCGCGGCCACACCGGCGGCGGCCGCTCCTGGGATCACGGTCACGGGGACCTTACGCCGCGGCGGCGGCGGCTTGCGGCCGCCTCGCGCAGGAGCGGGCGGCGGGCGGCGGCCACCCGGTGCAGCCCGCTTCTTCGGGTTACCCTCTTCGTCCAATTCCACGAATTCGTCCTCGCCCACCGGTACCTCGGGCAACGCCGCCTTACCCTCGAGCACGGAATCGGCAACGCCACCGGCATACAGCAGGATGGCGCGCATGGCATCGTCATTGCCCGGAATGACATAGTCGATGCCGTCCGGCGAGCAATTGGTGTCGACCACGGCCACCACCGGGATACCGAGCTTACGGGCCTCGTGAATCGCGATTTCCTCATGACCCACGTCAATGACGAACAGCGCGTCGGGAAGCGCCGTCATGTCTCGAATGCCCCCCAAGCTGCGCAGCAGCTTGTCCATCTCACGGCGCAGCATTTGCGCCTCTTTCTTGCCGCGCCGGTCGAGCGAGCCGTTCTGCGCCATGTCGTCGAGTTCGTTCAGCCGTTTGATGGACTGGCGAATGGTCTTGAAGTTGGTGAGCATGCCGCCCAGCCAGCGCTGGTTGACATAAGGCATGTTGCAGCGCGCCGCCTCTTTCTGCACGGCATCCCGCGCCGAGCGCTTGGTGCCGACGAACAGCACTTTGCCGCCCTCGGCGGCCACGCTCTTGATGAAGGCAGCGGCCTGCGAATAGAGCGGCTGGGTCTTCTCGAGATTGATGATGTGGATCTTGTTCCGCTCACCGAAGATGAACGGGGCCATTTTCGGGTTCCAGAAGCGAGTTTGATGTCCAAAATGGACGCCCGCTTCCAGCATCTGTCGCATTGACACGCTGGTCATAACATTATCTCCTGGTCGGGTTGAGCCTCCGCGTATCCCAATCGGCAACCCGCTGCTCTTTAATAAACTGAGCACCGGGCACCCGGCCGATTGTGACGACACGCGTGCGGGGTTGTTAAAAATAGCCGCGCTTTATACCATGAACCTCTAGTGGAAACAAAGTCTAACCCTCAATGAACGTAACGATCAAAACACCCGCTGAACAGGACAAGATGCGCGCCGCGGGCCGACTGGCGGCCAGCGTCCTCGACATGATCGAACCCTTCGTCCAGCCCGGAGTCACCACCGACGAGCTCGACAAGCGCTGCCACGACTACATCGTGGAGGAACTCGAGTCGATTCCCGCCAACTTGAATTATCGGGGTTTTCCGAAGACCATCTGCACGTCGGTCAATCACGTGGTGTGCCATGGGATTCCCGGCGACCGGAAGCTGAAGAGCGGCGATATCGTCAATATCGACGTGACCGTGATCCGCGACGGTTTCCACGGGGACACCAGCCGGATGTACTTCGTCGGCCCCGCGGCGGTGCTGCCCCGGCGCCTGATCGCCACCTGCCATGAAGCCATGTGGCGGGGGATCCGGGAGGTCAAACCCGGCGCGCATCTGGGCGATATCGGGCACGCCATTCAAACCTATGCCGAAAGCAACAATTTCTCCGTGGTGCGCGAGTACTGTGGCCACGGGATCGGCCGCATCTACCATGAAGACCCCCAGGTGCTGCACTACGGTCGGCCAGGCACCGGTCTCGAACTCACCGCCGGCATGACGTTCACGATCGAACCGATGATCAATGCGGGGCGCCGCGATGTCAGGCTGCTGCCCGATGGGTGGACCGTCGTGACCAAGGATCAGTCCCTGTCCGCTCAGTGGGAACACACCATTCTGGTCACCGACGTAGGCTACGAGGTGCTCACGTTGAGCGCCCGCGACTTGGGTGCCAGCGACCTGAGTGCCGCGGCGGCGGCGTCTTGAACGCCCGCAACAATTTTCTCGAACCGGCAGCCGACTGGCCCTATCTCAAGGCGGCTCCCGACGCACTCCAAAGCGGCCAATTCTCCCCGATCTCGTTCCGCCAGGTACTCGACCGCGGCACCGAATTACTGAAGGACCGCTTCATCGCGGACGACGCCATCGAGGACCTGGTTCGGGATCGCGCGCGCCTGGTCGACATCGCGCTGCGGGCCGCCTGGGTCCGGCATGCCGGCCGCTATGCCGAGGATTTGGCGCTGGTGGCGGTGGGCGGCTACGGCCGCGGCGAACTGCACCCGAGCAGTGACATCGACATCATGGTGCTGCTGCCGAAGAGCGATTCCTCCGACTGGCAGCCCGACATCGAAAAATTCCTGACCTTCCTGTGGGACATCGGCCTCGAGGTCGGACACAGCGTGCGCTCGATCGACGATTGTCAACGAGAAAGCCTCGCCGACATCAGCGTCGCCACGACACTGTTCGAGGCCCGACTGCTCGCGGGACCTGAGTCACTGTTCGCGGGCATGCGCCGCGCCCTCGCCGCGGATCGACTCTGGTCGTCCCAGGATTTCTTCGAGGCAAAGTGCAAGGAACAATCCGAGCGCCACCACCGCTACTTCGACACCGCGTACAACCTGGAACCGAACGTCAAGTCGAGCCCCGGGGGCCTGCGCGACATCCAGACGATCGGTTGGGTGGCCAAGCGCCATTTCGGCACCGACACGTTGGACGAACTGGTCGCCCATGGATTTCTCACGCGCGAGGAGCTGCGTAAGCTGAAAGCCGGCCAGTCCTTTCTGTGGAAGGTCCGCTTCGGACTCCATGTGCTCACCGGCCGCCGCGAAGACCGCCTGCTGTTCGACTACCAGATCAAGCTCGCCAAACTGTTCGGCTACGAGGATGCGAGTTTCACGCTGGCGGTCGAACAGCTGATGCAGAAGTACTACCGCACCGTCATGGATGTGAGCCTGCTGAACGAGATGCTGTTGCAGCTGTTTCGCGAGGCCATCCTCACCCAGAGCGCGCCGCCCACACCGATCAACGCGCGGTTCCAGATTCGTAACGATTATCTCGAGGTCACCCACCCCGAGGTGTTCGCGCGGCATCCGTCGGCGTTGCTGGAGTTGTTCGTTCTGCTTCAGCAGCATCCGGAGCTGCGCGGCGTGCGCGCCGAAACCATCCGTCTGATCGGCACGCACGTCTGGCTGATCGACGAGGAGTTTCGCCAGAATCCCCGCCATCACCGGCTGTTCATGGAGATCCTGTGCGCACCGGTGGGAGTGACCCACGAGCTGCGGCGGATGAATCTGTATGGGGTGCTCGGCCGTTACATCCCCTCCTTCGGCCGGGTCGTCGGGCGCATGCAGTACGACCTCTTTCATGCCTACACCGTCGATGCGCACACGCTGTTCGTGGTGAGCAACCTGCGCCGCCTGGCGATGCCGAAGTTCAATGACGAGTTCCCGCGCTTGAGCCAGATCATGCAGTCGCTGCCGCGCCAGGAACTGGCCTATCTCGCGGCGCTGTTCCACGACATCGCGAAAGGCCGCGGCGGCGACCACTCTGAATTAGGCGCGGTCGATGCGGAGGCTTTCTGCCTCGAGCAGGGACTCGGTCGCTACGAGGCGCGCCTGGTCGCCTGGCTGGTGCGCAATCATTTGATCCTCTCCATCACGTCGCAGAAAAAGGACATCAGCGATCCGGACATCATCCATGCGTTTGCCACCCAGGTGGGCGATCAGGCGCATTTGGATTACCTGTATGTGCTCACCGTCGCCGACGTGCGCGGCACCAACCCCAAGCTGTGGAATGCCTGGAAGGCGCGCTTGTTCGAGGAGTTCTACGAGCGCACCAAGCGGGCGCTGCGGCGCGGGCTCGAGACACCGGTGGACCAGGAGGAACTGATCCGCGAAACCAAGGCGAGCGCGCGTGAAAAGATGCCCGCGATACCGGGGGCACAGATTGCCGAGGTCTGGTCGCAGTGGACGGACGCCTATTTCCTGCGTTACACCCCCGAGGAAATCGCCTGGCAGACCAGCGTGCTCGCCGGCCGTGATCCGGCCGACGATGCCCCCATCGTCGCGATCAGGCAACTCGCCGACCGCGGCGGCACGGCCGTCCTCACCTACACGCCGCACCGTCTGCATAGCTTCGCGCGCACCACCGCCGTGCTCGATCAAATGGGGCTCAACGTCGTGGATGCGCGCCTCATCACCAGCGGCAATGGCTTCAGCCTGGAAACCTACGTGGTGCTCGAAGACAATGGCGCGGTGATCTCCGACCGGGAGCGCATCCGGGAAATCGAGCGCGGTCTGTGGCGGAACCTTCAGCAGCCCGAGGACTCGCCGCTCACGGTCACGCGCCGCGCCGCGCGCCAGGTGCGCATGTTCTCGACCCCGACCCAGGTCAATTTCAGCATCGATTCGCGCAATGGCCGGACCATCCTCGAACTGGTGGCCGCCGACCGACCGGGCTTGTTGTCCGAGGTGGGCAAGGTTTTCAAGGCCGAGCGAATCGCGATTCATGGCGCCAAGATCATGACCGTCGGCGAGCGCGCCGAGGACGTGTTCTACATCACCGATTCGAGCGGCTGCATCCTTCAGGAAAATAGTTGCCAGCAGGTGCAAGATTCGCTGGTGCGGGCGTTGGATCGCCGCGATACTACGCGGGTCTGAATTCAACGACGTCAAAAGAACCCATGTCCCCCACCGACCTGCGTGCCCTGATCGAGGCCGCCTATGAAGAGCGCGCGAGCATCACGCCCGCGACCACGTCACCCGAATTGAGCAACGCCGTCGAGAGCGTACTCGCCTTGCTCGATGCCGGCAGCTTGCGGGTTGCCGAGCCGCACGCCGGCGGCTGGGTCGTGCACGAATGGCTCAAGAAGGCCGTGCTGCTATCCTTCAGGATCGCGCCGAATCGCGCCGCCCAAGCCGGGGCCTTGAACTTCTATGACAAGGTGCCGCTCAAGTACGACGGCTGGGACGAGCCGCGCTTCGCGGCCGCCGGCGTCCGGGTCGTGCCACCCGCCACCGTGCGGCGCGGCGCGTTCGTCGCGCCCAATGTGGTGTTGATGCCGAGCTACGTGAATATCGGCGCGTACGTCGATTCCGGCACGATGGTCGACACCTGGGCCACCGTGGGCTCCTGCGCCCAAATCGGCAAGAATGTGCATCTGTCCGGGGGCGTCGGGATCGGCGGTGTGCTCGAGCCGCTCCAGGCGAGCCCCACCATCATCGAGGACAACTGCTTCATCGGCGCGCGCTCCGAGATCGTCGAGGGTGTCATCGTCGAGACCGGCGCGGTGATCTCGATGGGCGTGTTCATCGGCCAGAGCACCCGCATCTACGATCGAGAGCGTGACGAGGTGCTGGTTGGACGGGTACCGGCGGGCGCCGTCGTCGTGCCGGGCTCCCTGCCCGCCGCGAACGGCAAGTACTCACTCGGCTGCGCGGTGATCGTCAAACGGGTCGATGCCCAGACACGCGCCAAGACCTCGATCAACGATCTGTTGCGCAACACGGATTGACGTCAACCGAATCGGCCGGTGATGTAGTCTTCGGTCAGACGCTGCGTCGGATTGGTGAAGATGCGGTCGGTGGCTCCGACCTCGACCAAGTCGCCCATGTGAAAGTAGGCCGTGCGCTGGGATACTCGGGCCGCTTGCTGCATGTTGTGGGTGACGATCGCGATCGAGTAATTGGCCTTCAATTCATCGATCAAATCCTCGATTTTCGCGCTCGCGATCGGGTCCAATGCGGAGGTCGGTTCATCCATCAGAATGACCTCGGGGTTGACCGCGATGGTGCGGGCGATGCATAGACGCTGCTGCTGGCCGCCGGACAGACTGGTGCCGGGCTGAGCGAGCCGATCCTTGACTTCGTCCCACAGCCCGGCGCGCTGCAAACTGGTGTTCACGAGCTCATCCAAGTCACCCCGATTGTGGGCGAGACCATGGATGCGCGGGCCATAGGCGACGTTGGCGTAGATCGACTGCGGAAACGGCGTCGGCTTCTGAAACACGATGCCGACGCGCGCACGCAGTTGGGCGACGTCCTGCTTGCGATCATAAATGTCCTGGCCATCGAGCGTGATGGTGCCATCGACCCGCGCATTCGGAATCGTATCGTTCATCCGATTCAGGCATCGCAGGAACGAGGACTTGCCGCAGCCGGACGGTCCGATCATGGCGAGCACTTGATTGCGGCCGATGTCGAGCGTCACATCCTTCACGGCGTGCTTTTCGCCATAGTGCACGTTCACCGCTCGCGCGGTCATGATGGGATCGTGCAACGCCGACGCCGCCATGAATGCCGTCAACCAAACCGGCCGGTGATGTAATCGTCGGTCTTGCGACTCTTCGGCGAGGTGAAGATCTCGCGCGAAGGGCCGATTTCGACGAGTTCACCGAGATACATGAAGCCCGTCACGTTGGCGACGCGCGCGGCTTGTTGCAGATTGTGAGTCACCACGACGATGCAGTATTTTTCGCGCAAGACTTGCAGTGTCTCCTCGACGCGCAGCGTGGAGATCGGATCGAGTGCGGCGGTCGGCTCATCGAGCAGCAGCACCTCAGGGCCTACCGCGATCGCGCGCGCGATGCACAGCCTCTGCTGCTGACCGCCGGAGAGGCTGCGGCCGTCCGCATTCAGCTTGTCCTTCACCTCGTCCCACAGAGCGGCATCGCGCAGCGCCGCTTCGACGCGCTGCCTCAAGTCGGCGGCACGGACTCCGCCGGCCAGCCGCAAGCCGAACGCCACGTTGTCGAATACCGACATCGGAAAGGGCGTCGGTTTCTGGAACACCATGCCGACCCGATAACGCAATTCGGCGACATCGATCGACGGATCGAGAATATCCGTCCCGCCGATCCGGACCTCACCCTCCGCCCGTTGTTTCGGATAGAGCGCGTACATGCGATTCAACACCCGCAGCAGCGTCGATTTACCGCAACCGGAGGGACCGATGAAGGCCGAGATCGACCGGTCCGCGAGGGTCAGGTTGATGCCATGCAAGGACTGAACGTCACCGTAAAAGAAATTCAGACCGCGGATCTCGATCTTCGGGTCGCCGTCGGGCGTGATGTCGGGCGCGATCACGGGCGCCGCCGGACGCGCCTTCAGGTGTTTCGGTGGTTTCGTCGACGGAATCATCAGCGCAGGCCTCGGTCCGACTGCATCAGGGCCAGAACGATACGCGCCGAGACGCTCAGAACCAAGATGCTGAGGGTGATGATGAGCGCGCCGGACCAGGCCAGATCCTGCCATTCCTTGTAGGGACTCAAGGCGAATTGAAAAATGACCACCGGCAGATTCGCCATCGGCGCATTCAATTGGGTGCTCCAAAATTGATTGTTGAGCGCGGTGAACAGCAGCGGCGCGGTCTCGCCGCTGATGCGAGCGATCGCCAGCAGCAAGCCGGTCACGATGCCGCTGCGGGCCGCAGGGTAGAGCACGCTGATGATCGTGCGCCAGGTATAGGCGCCGAGCGCCGCGGACGCGTCCTTCATGCCGCTTGGCACCAGGTTCAGCATGTCCTCGGTGGTTCGCAGTGTGACCGGGATCGCGAGCACGGCGAGGGCCAGCGCTCCTGCCAACGCCGAAAAATGCCCCATCCGGACCACCACGATCTGGTAAATGAACAAACCGATGATGATCGAGGGCGCACTCAGCAGCACGTCGTTGATGAAGCGCACGATCACGCAGAGGCGCGAATGGCGGCCGTATTCCGCCAGGTACGTGCCCGCGAGAACGCCGATGGGGGCACCGATCAGGATTCCGAGCAACGTCATCACGGCGCTGCCGTAAATGGCATTGAGAAGTCCACCCTCGCTGCCCGGCGGCGGGGTCATCTGAGTGAAAACGTGAGTCGACATCCCGGCGAGGCCATGCGACAGGAGCGTCCACAAAATAGCACCCAGGCACACGAGGCCGGTCAACGTTGCCAGCAACGACAGCACGAGGAACGCGACGTTCTTGGCCTTGCGCAACGTGCGACGGTTCATGGCGCTAGGCCGCGACTCGCCGCTCGAGTCGGCGCAACATGAGCTGGGCCAGCGCAATGACGGCGAAGGTCAGGATGAAGAGAATGAGTCCCAGCGCGATGAGCGAGGAGGTGTAGAGGTCACCGACCGCCTCGGTGAATTCGTTGGCGATCGACGAGGAAATCGTGGTCCCCGGCGCCAGCAAGGACGTGCTGATGCGATGCGCATTGCCGATCACGAAGGTGACGGCCATGGTCTCACCCAGGGCCCGCCCCAACCCCAACATGATTCCGCCCACCACGCCGACGCGCGAGTGCGGCACCACCACATTCCAAATGACTTCCCAGGTGGTCGCACCCAGTCCATAGCCCGATTCCTTGAGCATCACCGGCACGGTATCGAAGACGTCCCGCATCGTCGCCGCGATGAATGGCAGCACCATGATGGCAAGGACGATCCCCGCCGTCAGAATGCCGATCCCGTAGGGAGGCCCCTTGAAGAGTTCATGGATGCCCGGCACGGAATGGGCATGCTTGATGAGCCAGGGTTCGACGTAGCGTTGCAGCAGCGGCGCCAACTCGAACAATCCCCAGATACCGAAGATGATGCTGGGTACGGCCGCGAGCAACTCCACGGCGACACCGATCGGCCGCTTGAGCACCGGAGGACATAACTCGGTAAGGAACAGCGCGATTCCAAACGCCGCCGGAACGGCCAGCGCCATGGCGATCAGCGAGGTCACGAGGGTGCCGTAGATCGGCGCCAATGCGCCAAACTCCTCGGTGACCGGATTCCAGACCTCCTGGATCACGAACCCAAAACCGAAATGCCGCAAGGCCGGCCAGGCACCGTGCACCAGCGAAACGGCGACGCCCCCTAAGATGAGCAGCACCAGAAGTGCCGCCACCAGCGTGCAGTTTCTGAAGATCCTCTCGTAGACGACTTGCTTGGCGGCGTGTCTCGGATCGATGATCGCCACGGTGTCAGTTTCGCATTATTTTCCGGTCCACACCGGATGACCGGCCGAGATGATACCGGCTTTCCAGGTTGCCTCGACTTGGGCGACCAACGGCGCGGGCAGGGGCACATAATCGAGTTCGGCAGCCATGGCGCCTCCGTCCTTCAACGCCCAGGCAAAGAACTTGAGTGCCGCGTCGACCGCGGCGGCGTCACTGGGATCCTTGTGAACGAGGATAAAGCTTGCGCCCGTGATTGGCCAACTCTTCGGGCCGTCCTGGTCGGTCAAAATCAGGTAATAACTATCGGCATGCGTCCAATCGGCCGAGGCGGCGGCGGCCTGGAACGACTCCGCGCTCGGCTGCACCGGTTTGCCGGCCTTGTTGATGAGTTCTGCATAGGCCATCTTGTTCTGCTTGGCATAGGCATATTCGACATAGCCGATGGCGCCATCGGTCTGGGTCGTCATGTTCGCCACACCCTCGTTACCCTTGGCACCGATACCGACCGGCCATTGTACCGATGAGTTCGCGCCGACCGTGGATTTGAATTTGGGACTTGCCTTCGACAAGTAATCGGTGAACAGAAAATTCGTCCCCGAACCATCGGATCGATACACCGGGGCGATATCCGTGGCAGGAAGCGCCAACTTCGGGTTCAAGCGCTTGATTTTAGGATCATCCCAGCTGGTGATCTCACCCAGATAGATGCTGGCGATGGTGGCACCATCGAGCTCGAGCTGGCCGGGAGCGATTCCCTTGATGTTCACCACGGGGACGACGCCGCCGATGATCATCGGAAATTGCAACAAGCCGGCCGTTTTGAGGGCGTCGGGCTTCAATGGCATGTCCGATGCGCCGAAGGTGACGGTGTTGGCTTCGATCTGCTTGATGCCGCCGCCGGAACCGATCGACTGATAGTTGAGACCGACGCCGGTCAGCTTCTTGTAGGCATCGGCCCACTTCGCATAGATCGGGTACGGAAAGGTGGCGCCGGCGCCGGAGATTTCGGCGGCGGCCGTTCCAACCAGGCATGCGGCGGTGACCGCGGAAATCATCAGACGGCACATTAGTTTCATCGAGTAGCTCCGGTGCAGCGAGGGTTGGGGCCGCGGACCAAAAGCCGCCGCCAAAGTTAACCCCGAATGGTCCCCTAGGAATATGAAACTTTCGTGAAACCAGCGGCCGCGGGCGCCATCCGGCGCCCCGCCGCGGTGGCAGCCACGGTTAGACGTCAGGCATGGTAGTCGGTCGGCACGGTCTCATCGGCGATTGCGGCTCCGCCACGGAATCGCTCCAGAATCGGGGTCAGCAGCATGGCGACGCCCAAGTTGAGCACGACCGTATAAACCGCGGTGTAGCCCGGAAACGTATACCCACCCACCGCCAGCGGGAACGTCGGCGTGAGGTTGGTCGCCACCGCCATGCTGGTGCCGGCCAGCATGCCGACCGCCCAACCCACCACCAGCGCCCAGGAGTTGAACCAGCGCGTATAGGCCCCCAGCATCACCGCGGGCAGCGTTTGGATGATCCAGATGCCGCCGAGCAACTGGAGCTGAATGGCGTATTTCGTCGGCACGAACAGGATGAACACGAGCGCTCCGAACTTGACCGCCAGCGACACCAGCTTTGCCATCTGGGACTCCTGTTTGGCGGTCGGGTTCTTGTTGATGAACTCGCGATGAATGTTCCGCGTGTACAGGTTGGCCGCCGCGATCGACATGATGGCCGCCGGCACCAGCGCGCCGATGCCGATCGCCGCGAAGGCGAATCCGACGAACCAAGCGGGAAAGCTGTGCAACAGCAGCGCCGGAACCGCGAAATTGCTGCCGAATTGTTTAAACCCGGCGGCATACTGCGGCAGCTTGTCGATCCCGCCGGCGACCACGAAGAAACCGAGCAGCGCGAGCAATCCGAGCATGAAGGTGTAACCGGGCAGCATGGCGGCGTTGCGGCGGATGGCCTGCCCGCTGCTCGCGCTCAAGATACCGGTGAGTGAATGGGGGTACAGGAACAGGGCCAGCGCCGATCCCAACGCCAGCGTCGCATAGCCGCTGTAGGAACCCGTGCTTTGCGGCCCCGGCACCGCGAGCAACACGTGATTGGCCGGAATCGACGCGAAGATTTTGCCGAAGCCGCCGAGCTCGATCGGGATGACGATCACCGCGGCGATCGCCGTGACATAGATCAGCACATCCTTGACGACGGCGATGGATGCGGGCGCACGCAATCCGCTCGAGTAGGTGAAGGCCGCCAGAACCACGAATGCCACCAGCAAAGGCAGATCGCCGACGAGCCCCGTGCCTGATACGCCGAGCGCTCCGATGACGACTTGGATACCCACCAATTGCAGCGCGATGTAAGGCATCGTGGCGATGATCCCCGTGACGGTGATCGCGAGTGCCAGCCACCGGTTACCGAAGCGCCCGCGCACGAAATCCCCGGCGGTGATGTAGTTGTGCTTGTGGCAGACATGCCAAAGCCGGCGGAACACCAGGAACAGCAGGGGGTAGATCATCACCGTATAGGGCACGGCAAAGAACGCGACCGCGCCCGCGCCAAACGCCAACGCGGGAACTGCGATGAAGGTGTAGGCGGTGTAGACGTCGCCACCGACCAGGAACCAGGTGATGAGCGTGCCGAAACGTCGACCGCCCAATCCCCACTCATGCAGCTGATCCAGATCGCCCCTACGCCAGCGTGCCGCGGCGAAACCCAGCCACGAGATGAAGGCGAACAGGCCAACGAAAATGCCGAGTGCGGTCCAGTTGATCTCGTGCACGGCAGCCTATTGGGTGGTGACGAAGAAGACGACCGCCGTGAACACTGCGCTCACCAGCACCCAGAGCAATTGGAACCAATAGAAAAACGGGATCCCGATCAGTGTCGGCTCGAGTCGGTTATACAGAGGCGGCCACAGGGGCACGCAGAACTGGATGATGAACAGCAGGTACCACCAACTCCATCCCCTGCGTTTTGTTGTGTCCGAGCGCATTGATCCTCCACCGCTAGTTTATACTGGAATGAGGTATCAGGGAGACTGGTTACGATGCGTCGGATGACCCTCTTCGCCACTCGGCCGCTGGTCGGCACGCTGCCGCTGGTCGGCACGCTGCTGCTGGCCCTTGCGGCACCCCAGGCCTTCGCGGACGGGCGCTGTACCGGGTTCAAATGGGATGTCAGCCAGGAACTGGCGCTGTTCGATATGCCCGCGGTGAGGCTCGCCGCCGGGAAGACTATCGAATCCGCACCGGGCATCGACCCGGATCGATTGTATCAATTGCAATTGCTACCGCAGACCGAGGTCACCTTCACCGCCACGCCGGGCCGCAGCACGGTGCGCGAGGGGAGCTTCGCTGGGCTGGCGCGCTTGACGGTAAAATCGCCGGGTCACTATCGGGTCGCCGTCGATACCCCGCTGTGGATCGATGTGGCGGTGAATGGGACCTTGGCCCTGGTGACGGACTACCAAGGAGAGCAAAACTGCGAAGGTCCCCACAAGATCGTGGAGTTCGAGCTGACCGGAGCGACCCAGTTCGCCGTGCAGCTGAGCGGTTCCAGCGCGGCCTCGATCAGGCTCACCGTCACCAAGACGCCGGCGCGGACTGCATCCATCGCGAAGCGCTCAACGAACGGTTGAGTAGGGGTGTCAGCGAGCGCCTACGCCACCTAAGCGGCGGATTTTTGAACTGGATTGGGCATTGGTAGTCATACTAGAGACGAACTCGAAACGCGCCACCCCATGACTTATAGGTGGCGAGCGCCGAACCGAATCCATCGGCGCCGAATCGTCAGTGGGTGAGATTCATGAAATACAGACATTCCTTCAAGGCATCGATGGTCTTCAGCGCGCTGCTGGCACTCACGCTGGGCAGCACCGCGGCATTGGCCGAGGGCCATGGGGGCGGGGGTGGCCATGTCGGCGGCGGCGGCCATGCATTTGGCGGCGGCGGTCGCGGCTACGGCGGCTTCCACGGCGGCTATGGCGGTTACCACGGCGGTTATGGCGGGTACCATGGCGGTTACTATCACGGCGGCTGGGGTTACGGCTACCGCGGCGGTTACTATGGCGGCTGGGGCTGGGGTTTGGGCGGACTCGGGCTGGGTCTCTATTTCGCCACGCTGCCGCTCTATTACAGCACGCTGTGGTGGGACGGAATTCCGTATTACTACGCCAATAACACCTACTACGTGTACGACGGCAACGCTCGGCAGTACGAGACCGTGGCGCCGCCGCCCGGACTCGAAGCCCAAGCCGGGGGACAGCCACCGGTGGGGACAGACTTGATCGCGTACCCGAAGAACGGCCAGACCGCCGATCAGCAATCGAAGGACAAATTCGAGTGCCATGAGTGGGCGGTCTCGCAGACCGGGTTCGATCCGACTCAGGGCGCCGCCGCCACTACCGCACCGGGCAAACGCAGCGACTACGTGCGGGCGCAAGCCGCCTGCCTGGAAGGCCGCGGCTACAGCGTCAAGTAGCCGACACCGGAGCGGCGGACCCGGTTGCCGCCGGTGTCCCACCGGCCGGCGGCAAGAGGAGCTCGAGCGTTCTCACGTAGAGACGTCGCAGGCGCTCGATATCCTCCACGCGGACCGATTCATTGACCTTGTGAATCGTCGCGTTGACCACACCCAATTCGATGACCTGGGCGCCGAGCGGCGCGATGAAACGGCCGTCCGACGTGCCTCCGCCGGTGGAGAGTTTCGGCACGCGCTGAAGTTGCTCCTCCACCGCCTGACAGGCCGCGGCCGACAGCTGCCCCGGCTCCGTGAGGAACGGGTAACCGGATATGAACCACTCCAACGAATAGTTGATGCGATGACGGGTGAGGATACTTTCCACCGTCTCTTTCAGCCGGTCGACGGTCTGCTCGGTGGAGTAGCGCAGGTTGAAGCGCGCCTTCAACTCCCCCGGGATCACGTTGGGCGCACCGGTGCCCGCGGAAATATTCGAGACCTGGAAGCTCGTCGGCTGGAAATGGGCATTGCCCTGATCCCACGTGTAGGCGGCGAGTTCCGCGAGCGCGGGAGCCAAGGAGTGGATCGGATTGTCGGCGAATTGGGGATACGCGATGTGTCCCTGAACGCCGTGAACCGTCAATCGGCCGCTCAAGCTGCCGCGGCGGCCGATCTTGATCGTGTCCCCCAGGACCTTCTCGCTCGACGGCTCCCCCACCAAGCACCAGTCGATCCGCTCCTGCCGGTCGCGCAGCACTTCCACGACGCGGCGGGTGCCATCCACCGAAGGGCCCTCCTCGTCGCTGGTGATGAGAAAGGCAATCGTCCCCGGATGCGCCGGATAGCGGGCCACGAACTCCTCGGTGGCGGTCAGCATGGCAGCGAGTCCGCTCTTCATATCCGCCGCCCCACGGCCATACAGCATGCCGTCCTCGATCACCGGCTCGAAGGGGTTCGTGCGCCATTCCTCGGCGGGGCCGGCCGGCACCACGTCGGTGTGTCCCGCGAAACAAAACACCGGCCCACCCGCGCCGCGCTTCGCCCAAAAATTGTCGACCGGCCCGAAGCGCAGCGTCTCCACGTGAAAGCCGATCGCCTCGAGCCTGCGCACCATCACGCTCTGGCAGCCGCCGTCGCTGGGGCTCACCGAGGCACGTGCAATCAACTCCGCGGTGAGGTCAACCGGGTTCGACATCAAAATCGCAGCACCGGCGGTGTGCGTCTGAGGTTCGTCCACACACCGAAACCACCGAGCCCCAGCGCCGCAATCAGCACCCACGCGGGCATGGCGAGCCCCAGAAAGCGCCAGTCGACTCGCGCGCATTCGCCCGACCCCGTCAGCACCTTCACCAACACGTCGGTCAGCTTGAAAACCTTCAGCATGAAATCGAGCGACGCGCCGCAAGCCGCCACCGTGCCCGGCGGCTGACTTTGAATGTAGAGTTGCCGACAAGCGACGCCGCTGGTCGCAAGCGCGGCCAGCGCCACGAGAGCGGCATCGATGCGCCGGCCCCAGCCCACCGGGTCATGCGCCGCCGCGATCAGGAACACGAGCCCCAACGCGAATATCCCGACGCGTTGGAAAATGCATAACGGGCACGGTTCCAAGTGCAAACCATACTGGCAGTAGTAGGCGTAGCCCAAGAGCGCGGCGCAGGTCAGCGCCCCGAGCCCATTACCGGCGCGTGAGGTCATCAGCGGCGGGTGATGGCGTGCGCCGCATCGATCTGCTTGGCGACATCCTCGAGCGACGTATGCCGAACATCCTTGCCGTGCACCATGTAGATGACGTACTCACAGATGTTCTTGGCGTGATCGCCAATCCGTTCCAGCGCACGGACCACCCACATGATCTCGAGGGCGCGCCGGATGCTCCGGGGATCCTCCATCATGAAGGTGATGCATTGACGGTGAATCGCCTCGTACTCATCATCCACCATCCGATCTTCTTGAGCAGTGCGCAACGCCGCCTGCGAATCCATGCGCGCAAAGGCGTCGAGCGAGTCATGCACCATCTGGGCGACCTGGCGGCCGAGGTGCTTGATCTCCCGATACTGATCCGGCGGCCGCTCCATCGTCGCGAGTTGTGATGCGATGTAGCCGATTTTCTCGCCCTCGTCGCCGATGCGCTCCAAATCGGTGATGGTCTTGATGATGGCCACGATGACCCGCAAATCACCCGCCGCCGGCGCTCGCAGCGCGAGAATGCGGCTACATTCCTCGTCGATGGACACCTCCATGCCGTTGACCTTGTAGTCATCGGTGGCCACCGATTCGCCGAGTCGGCTATCCCCGTCGACCAACGCGGTGACGGCCTTGTGCAGCTGTTGCTCGACAAAGCCGCCCATCTGCAACACTTGGTTGCGCACCTTCTCCAGGTCTTCGTTGAAGCGCCGGGAAATGTGATGGGTAAGATCGGCCGTTTCCATGGAATTACCTAGAGGTAAAGAGATCGTGTACCGCTGATTGTACCCGAGGTCAACCGCGAGCACGATAACTGCGACGGCCCGCTCACGCACTCACCGCGACCGATGTGCGCGGGAGCCAGATGCGCTGCGGCGGAAAGTGACAGGTGAAGGTGCTGCCCTTGCCCTCCGTGCTCTCGACGTCGAGCCAACCGCCATGGCGCTGCACGGCGTGCTTGACGATCGCGAGGCCGAGCCCCGAGCCGCCGCGGTCGCGGGAGCGGCCCGGATCGATCCGATAGAACCGCTCGGTAAGCCGCGGGATGTGTTCCGACGGGATACCGATGCCACTGTCGATGACGGCGAAATGCGCGCCGTCGTCGTCGCTCCACCAGCGCATGCGCACCGCACCCTCGGCTGGCGTGTACTTGATCCCATTGACCAACAGATTGGTGAACGCCGATTCGATCTCTTGCGCCGAACCGTGCAATCCCGCGTCGGACTCGAGGTCGAGCGAGATCAGACGGGGTCGGTCATCACGGGCGAGCGCGTCGCGCTTGAGCCGCTCCAACATCCGGGGCACGTCCACCGGCTCGCGCGGCGCTTCACCGTCGGTGGCCTCCAGGCGTGACAGCTCGAGCAGATCAGCGATGATGGTATTCATCCGTTGCGCCTGGGCTCGCATATCCCTGATCGGTCCGGCCCAGATCGGGTCGATCGACGGATCGTCCGCGAGCGTGTCGAGATAGCCGGCGATGACCGTCAGCGGAGTGCGCAGCTCATGTGAGGCATTCGCGACGAAATCCTTGCGGGTGGCTTCCAAGCGCATCTGACGGGTAACGTCCCGGACCAACAGCAACGATTGGCCGACCCCGTAAGGCACGAGTTGTAACGACAAATAAAGTTCGGATTGGACCGGCGGCCGTATCACCAACGGCACCGCAAAATCGTCGGCATGCAGGTAGTGCACGAACTCCGGCGCGCGAATCAGGTTGTCGATCCGTAAGCCGACGTCGACCGGTCGCTTGAGCCCGAGGAGTCGCGCCGCCTGTCGGTTGAACCAAACGATCTCGTTCTGGGTGCTCAGGATGATGACGCCGTCCGGCAACGCGGCGGTCGAGCGCCGCAACTCCCGGTAGAGCTGGACCAGCCGTTGTTTGTGGAACTGTTTGCGCCGGTGCAGACGCACGACCTGGCCGATGACATCCCCCCAGATGCCGCCTAAATTCGGCGGATCGATCTGTGACCGCAGGCGCAACCAGCGCTCCAGGCGGTACAGATTGGACAGCTGCCAGCCGAGATAACAGCACGCGGCCGCCAGCACCCAGAGCCAGACCGGCTCCACCAACAAACCAATAACTACGCCCGCCAGTAAAATGCCTGCAAGACGTACGAGCGCGAAAGTCCACATCGATGCCATGGAGTTGAGATTACTCCGGTTCAATTGTCTCGCGCTGAGAATCGGTAGCCAGAACCACGTACCGTTTGGACCAAGCGTTCCAACGAATACGGCTCGAGCGCCTTGCGCAGGCGGCGGATGTGGACGTCCACCGTGCGCTCCTCGACGTAGGTGTTGCCGCCCCAGACCCGATCGAGCAACTGACCCCGGGTGAACACCCGCTCCGGATGCGTCATGAAAAAATGCAGCAACCGATACTCGGTCGGACCCAGCGGGATCTCGCGCTCACCCGCGCTCACCCGGTGGCTCGAATCGTCGAGTTTCAAACCGTCCACCTCGACCGTGTCGGCGGCCCCGGCCGGCGACGAGCGCCGCAGCACGGCTTGAATTCTGGCGAGCAGTTCACGCGGTGAAAACGGTTTGGTGATGTAGTCGTCCGCCCCACCCTCGAGTCCGCCGACCTTGTCCTGTTCCTCGGCCCGGGCGGTCAGCATGATGACGGGGATTTCTTCGGTGTCCTTGGCACGCTTCAACGACCGCGTGAGTTCGAGACCGCTCATGTCGGGCAGCATCCAATCGACCAGCATGAGGTCGGGCCGTACATCGACGATGCGGGCGCGGGCCTCCCGGCAGTCCTCCGCTTCGCGCACTTCATACCCCGCGCGCCGCAAGCCGAACGCGACCATATCCCGAATACTCTTTTCGTCCTCGACGATCAGGATGCGTTTGGCCGTCATAGTTCTCTGGTCCCTTGGATTTGCGCGCGGCTATTACAGCCGCGACATGTGACAGTTCCATGACTGGCGCGAATCATCGAGCCTCAACTCTGCCGCGCGGCACGTTCCCGCTCGGTCAGTGCCACCTTGTCGCGCAGGTACTGCGGCGTGAGGTCGGCCGGATCGATGCCGCCGCCCGCCGCGAGTCGCCGGGCACCCAATAGCGCCATATCGCGGGCATCCGGCAGTGCACGGTCCGCCCCCGGCGCGAGCACGATACCCGCAAGGGCGGCAAGGCCGGGGTAGGCGGCGAAGCCCCGACCGATGCCGTGAAAACGTTGGGAAAAAGGCACCCGGACCGCCTCCGGTGTTGCAACCCCCGATTCGAGGGCGACCCCCAACCCGCCCCGGCCGTCGCGCTCGAAGCAGCCCCAATACACCTCGCCCATACGGGCATCGAGGCAGGCCAGGACGCGGCTGGCGCCGGCGTGCAGCGCCGCCCAGGCCAGTGCCTCCAAAGTGGTCACCGCCACCACCGGCAGGCCGGCCCCGACGGCGAGGCCCTGGGCCACCGACACGCTGATCCGCACGCCGGTAAATGCACCCGGCCCCACGCTCGCGGCAATCCCATCGAGCATGCTGAGCGTGACCCCACCCTCGGCGAGCACGGCATCGATCATGCCGAGAATCTGTTCGGCATGACCGCGCCCGACCTCCTCGAAGCGTGCCACGACCGCGTCCCCGGTGTAGAGCGCCGCCGAACACGCCTCGGTGGCGGTATCGAGCGCCAGCAGCCGCATGTCAGGGAACCGGGGCCAGGGTGCGCTCCGACGCCCCTGCCCGCGCCAACCGGTCGGTCAGAAACTGCGCCGCAACGGCCGGGTCGGTCAGCACCGGGCAGCGCGGCAACGCCTGCATGAACACCCGGCCGTAGCCTTTGGTCTTGAGCCTCGGGTCGCCGAGCACGATCACGCCAAAATCGTCGAAATCCCGGATCAGGCGTCCGACGCCTTGTTTGAGAGACAGCACGGCCTGCGGTAACTGGTATTCCGAAAAGGGATTTCCACCGCGCCGCCGGATGCCTTCCAAACGCGCCTTCAGCAACGGATCGTCCGGCGCGGCGAATGGCAACTTGTCGATCGCGACGATGGCGAGGGCCTCACCCTTGACGTCGACTCCCTCCCAGAAGCTCCCCGTGGCCAAAAGCACGGCATTGCCCAATTCGCGAAAGCGATTGAGCAAGGCTTCGCGGGGTGCCTCGCCTTGGACCAGCACGGGAAACGGCGGCTGCGGAAACCGCGCTTGCAAGGCGGCGACACCCTCGGCGAGCCCGCGGTAGCTCGTGAACAGCAAGAATGCCCTGCCGCCGCTCGCCGCGAGCAACGGCGCGCAGGCGCCGATGAACGTCGCCGTGAAACCCGGCTGCTGCGGTTCCGGCAAGTCACGCGGCAAATAAATCCGGCATTGCTCCGGGTAGTCGAACGGGCTCTCGATCTGCAGCGTGCGCGCCTCGGGTAAGCCGATGCGTGCCGCGAAATGCGCGAAATCCCCGCCGATCGCCAACGTCGCCGACGTGAAGATCCACGCGCACGGGCGACTCTCGACATACGCCCGCAGACGGTCGGCGATCTCGAAGGGCGTGAAATGCAGCGACAGACCGGCGGCCGTCGCCTCCAACCAGCGCAGGCCCGCATCGGCAGGCAGCGTCAGCAGTGCCCCCAACGAAGCTCCCATCGCATGCGCGCGCGCGGCGCAATTCGCCATGCCCGGGCCTGCGCCCAAGTCCTCCAGGCGTCGCGCCAGGTCGTCCAAGGCTCGGTGCAGTCCCGTCACTTCGTCGAGCAGCGCATCCGGCAGTTTGTCCCACTCATAACGGCCGGCACCACCCGGGAGCCGTGCCCGCATATCATCGAGACGGGCCTCCACGATCGCGAGTTCGCCGACGAGAGTGGGCGCACGCGCGGCCCCCGGCCATTCGGCGTTCACGTCGCGCAGCAGGATCTGAAGTTGCCGCACCGACCAACTTTGGCCGAAGAACTGCGCCGCCACGTCGGGAACCTGGTGGGCCTCGTCCAAGATGACGGCCTCGGCTCCCGGCAGCAGGTCGCCGAAACCCTCGTCCTTCAGCGCGAGATCGGCGAGCAGCAAGTGATGATTGACCACGACGATGTCAGCCGCTTGCGCCGTGCGCCGCGCCTCCACCACATGACAGCGAGAGAATTGCGGACATTCCTGCCCGAGGCAGTTCTCCCGGGTCGAGGTGATCAGCGGCCAGAGCGTCGATTGTTCGGGTAGGTCGGTGAGCTCCGACAGATCGCCGCGCAGCGTGGTTGCGGCCCATCGGGACACCCGCGACAGCAGCTTGGGTAAGCCGCGCTCGGCGTCGAGCAACGACGGCTGTTGCAGCGTCAGGTCGAGACGATGGCGGCACAGATAGTTGGCCCGCCCCTTGAGCAAGGCCACTTTCACCGGCATGCCGAGGGCTTCGGCCAACACCGGGATATCACGGCGAAATAGCTGATCTTGGAGCGTCCGCGTTCCCGTGGACAGGATGACGCTACGGCCCGACAGCATCGCCGGGACCAAATAGGCAAATGTCTTACCCGTTCCGGTACCCGCCTCGACGATCAGCGGTTCGCCGAGCGCAATGGCGCGACCGACCGCCGCGGCCATGGCGGCCTGTTCGGGACGGAAGGCATACCCGGTCAAGCGGCGCGCCAGCGGACCGGCAGCGCCGAACACATCTTTATAGTCGGTATCGATGCGGCAAGATTACGACGTTTTTGCCAGTCCTATCGGCCAACCGCGCGAAATCGCGCGAATGCGAACGATTTCGACATTCACCGAGGTGGCTTGACCACTCCTCACGAGCGCCGGGCCAGCCCACGCAAACGCCGCCACCAGGCGCCGCATCAGAACCCGACTCAAGCACCGGCAAAACTCTGATTTATGCTTGAGGATCAATAGTATACGACGTCTCCAAGGATTCTCTCAGATTATGCCAAATGGGCCCCCGCGCGAGACCGCGAGTGCCACCATCGGGAATTGGCGGGTGCTTTCGGCATCTGTCATTCTCGCCCACCCATCCAAAACCTTATCGAGGATTTTATGGCTACCGCTCTCGACCACGTGATCTCGCTTGCATCCCTGAACTCTGACGTTGCAAGCTGGGTCGATGAGGTCGCGCGGTTGACCCGGCCTGAGAAAATCCACTGGTGTGACGGTAGCGAAGCCGAATTCGAACGGCTGAGACAGGAGCTGGTGGCGAAGCAGGAGCTGCTGCCGTTGAACCCCGAGAGCTTTCCCGGCTGCTACCTGTACCGCTCCGATCCCTCGGACGTGGCGCGGGTCGAACACCTGACTTTCGTGTGCACCGAAAACCGCGAAGATGCGGGCCCGAACAATCTGTGGATGTCGCCAGAGGCCGCGCACGACAAGATGGATGCCCTGTTCGACGGTTGCATGCGAGGCCGCACGTTGTATGTGGTGCCTTACTGCATGGGACCCATCGATTCGCCGTTCGCGCGATGCGGCGTGGAAATCACCGACAGCGCGTATGTCGTCCTCAACATGAAACTGATGACTCGCATGGGTCAGGCGGCGCTCGAGCGCATCAACCGCGACGGCACGTTCGTCAAGGGGCTGCACTCCACCGGCGACCTGAATCCCGAGCGGCGCTTCATCATGCACTTCCCGGAGGAACTGTCGATCAAGAGCTTCGGTTCAGGCTATGGCGGCAATGCCCTGCTCGGCAAGAAATGCCATGCCCTGCGCATTGCCAGCTGGCAGGCGCGTGCCGAAGGCTGGCTTGCGGAGCACATGCTGATCGTGGGCATCGAGAGCCCTCAGGGTGAGGTGCACTACCTGGCATGCGCGTTCCCCTCCGCCTGCGGCAAGACGAACCTCGCGATGCTGATCCCGCCGGAAGGCTACGAGGGATGGAAGGTTTGGACCCTGGGCGATGACATCGCCTGGCTGCATCCCGGCAAGGACGGCCGCCTCTATGCCATCAATCCCGAATCGGGTTATTTCGGCGTGGTGCCGGGCACCAATCCGAAGACCAACCGTAATGCCTATGAAAGCATTCGCCGCGACGCGATTTTCACGAACGTGGCCGTCACCGAAAACAACATGCCCTGGTGGGAGGGATTGACCGAGGGAACGCCGGTCATCGATTGGCAGGGACGTCCCTACGACGCCGCCAACGGTCCCGCGGCGCAGCCTAATTCCCGCTTCACGGTCGCCGCGGTACAAAACCCGAGTTACTCGACGTTGGCCGATGCGCCGGGTGGAGTCCCGATTTCCGCCGTGGTGTTCGGCGGACGGCGCCGGACGCTGGCGCCGCTGGTCTACCAAGCGCGAAACTGGCAACACGGGGTTCTGGTCGGAGCGAGCGTGGCCTCCGAGACCACGGCTGCCATCATCGGCAAGGTGGGCGTGCTGCGCCGGGATCCCATGGCCATGAAGCCGTTCGCCGGCTACAACTTCGCCGATTATTGGGCGCATTGGTTGAAGGTCGGATCGACCCTGTCCTCACCGCCCGCGATCTTCCACGTCAACTGGTTTCGCCAGGACGACTCGGGCAAGTTCCTCTGGCCGGGCTTCGGCGACAACCTGCGGGTGCTGCGCTGGATCATCGATCGCTGTGCCGGTCGAGTCACGGCCAACGACACCCCGATCGGCCATCTTCCCAAGCGTCAGGACCTCGACACCCAAGGGTTGGACTTGAGCGAAGCCACCCTCGACGAGCTGCTCGCCGTGGATCCCACACTGTGGCGCGCCGAGTTCCAGGGAATCGACGAGTACCTCACCGAATTCGGCGACCGCGTGCCGCTGGCCTTACGCGTCGAACTCGCCGAGGCCTTGCAGCGCGTCGACAGCTGACCGGCTCACTCCTCGCAGAGGTAACGAATCACCTGCGAGGAGTTACTGTCGGGCGCCTTACCGAGCCCGATCAAGCCCTCGCCTCGGATCTGCATGGAATCGCGCCGGATGAAAGACTCCTCGCCATCCTTGCCGATGACGAAGGTGCCGTTGGTGCTCTGATCCACCAGCATGAACTTGTTGCGGTTCACCTCGACGCGGGCATGCAAGCGCGAGATGAGGTTGCCCTTGATCACGAGATCGTTTTCCTCGGCGCGACCCATCGTGATACTGGCATGGCCATCTTCCACCCACACCTCCTGGCCCTGGTAGCGCAACTTCATCCGCAACCCCTTGCTTGGCCGCTCTCGCGACGCGTGCGCGATCGCGGGCACCATGCTGGTGATGTCCTCGGTCTGCCAAAGCACCTCGAAGAGCGCCACTTCGCTGCTGCGACCTTTCAGCGTGGCAATGTCGATCTGGCGCACCGAGGCACGCCACTCGCTCGACAAGCGCTCGACCATGGTTGCGGTGGTGATGATCTGGCCGGCCTTGGCCTGACTGGTCATGCGATTGGCCGTGTGCACGGCGGAGCCGAAGATATCTCGATTCTCGAGCACCACCGGACCAAAATTACAGCCGATCCGAATCGCCACGATCTGCTCGTCCACCTTGAGACCGGGATGCAGCACGATCTGTTTCTGCATCTGGGCGGCGGCATTCAACGCATCGTCGGCGGTCGGGAACGTCGCCATGACCTCATCGCCCATGGTCTTGATGACGCTGCCATGGTTCTGGTCCGTGGCGCCGCGCATCACCTCGATGCAGATACCCACCATGTCACGCGCGCGCAGGTCTCCCAGTAACTCATAGAGTTTGGTGCTGCCGACCACATCGGCAAAAACGATCGCGAGTTCGACTTCTTTTCCCATAGGCCGCCAAATTATACTTAACCCAGCTTGAGCTGGCTTCAGCCGTTTACGCAGCCAATCCCTGATTCAGCAGGGGAAGCCCCGAAATCAGGGTTTCCGGGGCCGCATCGGGACGCCCCGCGATGTCGGACAAGAATCGCCGCCAGGCCCGCGCTCCCTCCCGACCGGCCATCAACCCCTGCATGTGGCGGGTGATGGAGTGCAGGCGGACACCGCGGGCGGCCGCGCGGCGCGCGTAACCCATCATCGATTCGACGATTTCGCTCGGCGCCGGAGTCCGCCACGCCGGATTCAACACGGCGGTCTCCAACTCGCCGAGGACCGCAGGCCGATGGTAGGCCGCACGCCCGAGCATCACCCCGTCGAGACCTGATTCCAATTGGGCGCGCACGGAGGCCGCATCGACGAAGCCCCCGTTGATCACCACGGGTAGCCTTGGATGCTCGCTCTTCAACCGATGCACATAGTGATACTTGAGGGGAGGGATCTCACGATTCTCCTTGGGCGAGAGGCCGCCCAGAATGGCAACCCGCGCATGCACGATAAGCGCATCCACGCCCGCGTCGGTGACGGCCCTCACGAAATCGGCGAAGAAGTCGTAATCGTCGCGATCGTCGATGCCGATCCGGCATTTCACCGTCACCGGGACAGTCACCGCATCACGCATGCGCGCAACGCATTCGGCAACCCGTTGCGGCGATTGCATCAGACAGGCCCCGAACGCGCCGCTCTTGACCCGGTCGCTGGGGCAACCGACGTTCAGATTGATCTCGGCATAGCCGGCGCACGCACCGATGCGCGCCGCCGCCGCAAGTTCCACGGGGTCCGCGCCCCCGAGTTGCAGCGCCACCGGATGTTCGGCGGCATCGTGTTCGAGCAGCCTTGCGGCATCGCCACGCACGAGCGCCGCCGCAACGATCATCTCGGTGTACAGCAAGGCCTGTGGTGAGAACAACCGGTGCAGGTAGCGGCAGTGGCGATCGGTCCAATCCATCATCGGCGCGACGCATATCCGTCGATCCATGACTGGGACCGATTTCCTACCCAACCCATTGTTTTCTCGGTCTGGCATTGTCACCTAGTGTCACTCACAATCACGTTCGAATAACTGGCGCGCCCTGGTGCACAAGGGAGGCCATAGTCGCTGCCAAACATTCCCTACGCAAGCGGCGGCGAGACGTCGCATCCTCGGTCGAACGCCATCATGTAACGACGCCCCATGGTCGGGCCCATGCAATGGCGGATGGCGCCGATGTGGCAGCGGTAAAGGCGGGGAAGGATCTAGAGAAGAGGATCTGGGGAAGGTGGTTTTTCAGTCTCTGTCATTGCAGGGCTGCGTGGTGCCATCACGGCAGAGCCCAGGTCCCTGACTTTGCTCTACGGATCCCACGCTATCGTCGTGCGGGGTGTTGCTCCCCGACACACAGCCCGCGAGCACCCAGGCCGCCAACAAAGATCCGATGAGTTTCATAACGGTATCTTCCGTCATGGCATCGCTATGAACCAGAGGGGACGGCCGCCCGCCGCTGCGGGCGCAGTCCTACAGCCGCGCCGGCGGCCGCCTTTCGTGCCGCGCCTTTTCTTAGAACGAAAAGCGCACGCCGATCGTGGGGTCGATCATCGTGGTGTTGATATAACCATTGGCAAGTCCATGCGACACGTTCGACCACATGGCGCCCGCGTAAGAATCGAAGCGCTTGGTGAAGTGATAGTCGAGCGACACGGAAAGCGCATTGAAGTTGCCGCTGCATTTGCCGCTGACAACGCTCGAGCAGTTGGCGTCCGCGCCGGTTGCATAGGCGTTCTGTTTCTCACCGTAATACGCGACGGCAGCGGTGAATTGCGGAGTCACCGCATAGCGCGCGCCGGCCCAGTAGACCTGGAGGATTTTGTCGGCAGCCGCATACGCCGTGTTGCTCACGGCTGCGAGCACGTAACCACCGATATCATCGAATCCCGGCGCCAAGGCGATCGACGGATTCATGTAGGTGATGTGCTCGTAACCACCATAGGCGGTCACGGGGACCGGGACGACCGCGTAGGAGCCCATGAAACCATATGACGCGTTATCCGAGATCGTGCCAGACACGGAATTCGCCGAAGACAGGCCGAGCGTCGGCAACTCCGTAACCTGCGCGGCACTCAACGCCGACACCGAGACCGCATCCTTGACCTTCGTATAGAACGCATCGACGGACGCACCCGCGTATTCGGCGCCCAGGGAAACCTCGAACGCGGAGAACGCCTCGCCGGTGCCCGCGGCGGCATAGGTCTGCCCGGATGAACCCTGCGTCTTGTACTGTAAGCCTAAGTGCACCATGTCGAAAAATTTACCGACATACTTGATCGAACCGTCGAGGCGCCGATCCTGCGTGTCGCCGCCGCCCGCGGGAGTGCCGGACAAGCCGAGCAGCGAGAAGGCATATGAAGTCTGCTGAGGGTCGTATTTGGCAATGAGGTCGGCGAGCGTCGTATTCTGACGGCCGAAGGTGATCGTTCCCCAGGTCGGAGAACTGAAGCCGACGAACGCCTGTTCAAATGGCTGACCCGCGATGCTCGAATCAATGTTCGTGCTCTGATTGGCGAGCGCGCGACCGTTGTTTTGCGTGACTGATTTGAGCGCATCGGTGATCTGGCCCGATGCGGGGTTGAAATACGTTTCGAGCTTGAACACGCCCGACCAATCCATGAAGCCCACGGGCTCCTTGCCTTGCAGACCGATACGCGACTGGCTCATGCCGTTCGAGGTCAAACCAGAAACAGAGTGATTGCTGTTTTTCTGGACGATGTCCGAGCCGCCGGAGATGAAGTAATTGCTGAAGGGTGCGCCGTGGCTCTCATACTGATAGTCCATGTCGACGATGCCGTACAGCGTGATACCGTGCCAGCTCAGGCTTTCGTCCGCCGGTGCCGGCGGCGCGGTCTGAGAGGTGGTTTGGGCATGCACGGCACCGGCGGCCAGAAGCGCGCCCACCAAGAGGCCAAGGTTACGCTTCGCTGAGGCGCGACGGCCGTCCGCATCAGTCAGGCTCTTCGCCGCGGTGATGCTCGAATTGAATTTCCTCACGGTAAACTCCATCTGGTTGAAACAGGTTGTTGTGATCAGACCACAGAAAAGACGGTACTCCAGCCGAGCCCACCCTTAATTGCATGTCAGATTTTGGCTACATCGACTCTGCCGTTGCGTTCGGTGTCGTTACGAAAGCCAGCTATTGAAACTTCTTATTGCCTTGTGAGCAGCGGCCGAAAAACCGATATTGTTGCTTCGTTGAGGCGTGTCGCCTACCAGCCCCTATGATTATCCTGAAATGTTACACCCATGTGACACACGCGGGCAATCACTTGTAACTAATTTGCAACACAGGGCGGAGGCTTTAACAGCAGGGATGGGTTAGCGCGCGTTGTCGATCGAGAGCCTATTCAAAACGGTTGCGACGTCCGGCACCCGCGCGGCGAGGCTGCCCGCCTCCCCGATCTGGTACGGCGTCGACACGAGACCGGTCAGATAGACCACGCGATGGCGAGTCTGGACGCTGATCTGGTTGGGCGCCCCGAGCGCCGGGCTCTGCGCCAGGGCGGCCCTCACGTCGGCGCTGATCTTCGCGTCCGTCGGCGATTCGAACAACCCGCGATCGCCGCCGGCGGCACAGCCTGCCAGCACCACCAACAGGCAGGACAGGCAGACACCGAGCGCCACGGCGCGCATCGCTAGACACTTCCTGACTGGGCACGGAAGTCCCTCGGCGACATGCGTAAGCGCACGGCAATACGTGTTCCGGAGTAGCGCGCGCTCTCGATTTGCAAGTCCGCACCGATGAGATCGGTTTGTTCGCGCAGCCCCACCAGGCCGAAATGGTCCGATCCCACCGCATCGACATCGAATCCCGATGAACCAGGGCTCGTTCGCGACGATCGTTCCTGCGGAATTATCGCGCGCCTTCTCGACGACGCTGCCTCGTTCATCGGCGCTGGCGATCCATCGAAAGGGGATAGACATCCTTCAATTGCTCAAAGAGCGTGGCTAAATCCGTGCGATAGTCGGCCGCATCACCCGCACCCAGCATGGAGCCGACGGAGCGCACCGCGCCCAGATGCGCGGTCAGTCAATGGTATCTTGTCCGTGCGCTATGGAAAAGAACGCGAGAGGGGAAGGAGAACATGTCTAAGCCCTCGGTGCTCGGTCGGGGATTGAGTTCGTTGCTGACCGCCAAGGCTGGATCGACTCTGCCAGCCACGAACACGCTCGCCCTGGATTCGATTCAGCCGGGGCATTCGCAACCACGAGGTGCTATCGACGAGGAGAGCCTCATTGAGCTTGCCGCAACGATCAAGGCCCACGGCGTCCTCCAGCCCATTCTGGTGAGACGCGTGCCGGTTGGGGTGGGCGGAAGTGCTCCTTATGAAATCATCGCGGGTGAGCGCCGATGGCGCGCCGCGCGCCTGACCGCGCTTGCGGAAATTCCGGTCCACGTCAGCGAGATGTCCAATCAGGAGACTGTCGCCGTCGCCCTGATTGAAAACATCCAGCGCGAGCAATTGACGCCGGCCGAGGAGGCGCGAGCGTTGCAACGTCTGATCG
>Ga0116226_10000354_pt1 | contig 38725 bp, 37 predicted proteins | sample S1TSphfallax_FD_89692 | JGI IMG/M metagenome (GOLD analysis project Ga0116226, IMG submission 89692) | Host-associated microbial communities from peat moss isolated from Minnesota, USA - S1T2_Fa - Sphagnum fallax MG | ecosystem: Host-associated > Plants > Peat moss > Unclassified | place: USA... | reverse complement strand
ATCCGGCGCACGAGAATGATCTGAACCGATCGGTTCCGGTCCAGGCCCTCGCCCCGCTTCTGGCCGAAGTCGGCGCTCATGACCAGATCATCAGTCTGCAAAAGGAGGTGCGTGCGGCCGATCAGCCCTGGCTCACCACCCTTCCGCAAATTATTCAGGGCGCGGATCGGCTGGACGATTTCACGGACACCGCCGCCCTGGTCGCCGCCTGCGACCTCGTCATCTGTGTCGATACGGCGGTGGCGCATCTCGCCGGGGCGCTGGGCCGCCCTGTCTGGCTCCTCCTGCCTACGCCGGCGGATTGGCGCTGGGGCGCGACGGGCGAGGCGACGCCCTGGTACGCCACGATGCGGCTGTTCCGTCAGGATCGCCCCGGCGACTGGGCCAGCGTCGTTCGTCGTGTCGCCGAAGCGCTGGCCAATCAACCCGGCGAGCTGACGGCGGCTTGACAGAAACCTCCAGCGCCCTGCGTTTAGCGGACTGACCTTCTAAGGGACCCTCGCCCATGTCTTTGACGCGTTCCTGTCTGGCCGCCGCCGCCGCAGCTTTGATGTGTGGCTCAACCGCACAGGCCGCCGCGCCGGATCAACCTACGCTGGCCGCCAACGCCGCCGCCCTGCGGGATCAGGCGCTGAAAGGCTCCGCCGCCTATCCCTTCCTATCAGACCTGACGACGTTGATCGGCCCACGCTTGGCGGGATCGGAGAATGAGCATCGCGCCGCTCAATGGGCCGTCGCCCGCCTCAAGGCCGCAGGCTTTCAGAATGTACATATCGAGACCTTCCCCGTGCCGGGTTGGACGCGCGGCGAGGAGCGGGCGGAACTTGTTGGGCCGTCGCCGCAAAAGCTGATCCTGACCGCGCTCGGCAATTCCGGCGCGACGCCGCCCCAGGGCTTGGAGGCCGATGTCGTCCTGTTCCACACCTATGCGGATATGCTCGCCTCTGCGCCGGGCAGCCTGACGGGTAAGATTGTCGTCGTGACCCAGCCCATGGTGGGGGCTCAGGACGGGAGCGGCTATGGCAGTCTCGGCGTCATGCGTTTCATGGGACCGTCTGAGGCGGCCAAGCGCGGGGCGGCGGCCTATCTGATCCGCTCCCTCTCCTCCAACACCAGCCGTACGCCGCATACGGGCGTGACCAATTTTCCGAAGGGCGAGGCGCCCATCCCCGCCGCAGCCCTGTCAGTCCCGGACGCAGAGCAACTCGACCGGCTGGCGGCTCTGGGTCAGCCGCTTCGCATCCATCTTGTCCTGACGCCCTATTACAAGTCGGGCGCTACGGCGGATACGGTGGTGGGCGACATTCCCGGACGGGAACGGCCGGATGAGGTGGTGCTGATCGGCGGTCACCTCGACTCTTGGGACCTCGGCACGGGCGCGATTGACGATGGAGCCGGCGCGGCTATCACCTTCGCCGCCGCTAAGCTCATTCACGACATGCCTATCGCGCCGCGCCGCACCGTGCGCCTCGCCCTGTTCGGGGCGGAGGAGATCGCCTATGCCGGGCCGGCCTTTGCGGCCGTTCGACCAGCAGCGGACCAGGATAAGTATGTGGTGGCGGCGGAATGTGATTTCGGTGCGGAGCCGATTTACGCCATCGACCTGCCGGGTCCTGCTTTGCGCGCCCCCTTCGCCGCCCTGCTGAGCGACGCCGTCGCGCCCCTGCCCACCTATATCTCCCGCGAGCCCGCAACCCATGGCGGCGAGGATGTGGAGCCCTTGGGCCCTCACGTACCGCTAGCTGAGCTACGCCAGGATGGAACCCACTATTTTGATATCCACCATTCCGCCGACGACACGCTGGACAAGGTTGATCCCCATCGTATGGACAAGGCCGTCGCCGCCTGGGTCGCCTTCACCTATCTCGCCGCCGACAGCGATGTGGATTTCAGGGCTAAACCTTAAGCCGCTTCAGACGACGGTGAAGGCGACCTCGCCCACGCCCTCGATCTTTCCCACCACCTGATCTCCGCGCGCCATGGGGCCGACGCCCGACGGCGTGCCGGTGAAAATCACGTCGCCGGCCGCCAGCCGCCAGAGCTTCGAGGCTTCGGCCACCACCTCCGCCACGCTCCAGATCATGTCGCTGAGCAGGCCGGACTGCCGCAGTTCGCCATTGACGCTGAGCGTGATGGCGCCAGCCAGGTCTCCGGCCTGATCGGCGGGCAGGATCGCGCCGACAGGAGCAGAGGCGTCGAAGGCCTTGCCGGAATCCCAGGGCTGGCCGCTCGCCTTAGCCGCGCCTTGCAGATCGCGCCGCGTCAGGTCCACGCCGGCCGCATAGCCGAAAATAAGCTCCGCCACGTCCGCAGGCGCCAGGTCTGAACCCCCGGCCTTTAAGGCGACTACCAGCTCAATCTCATGCTGAAAATCTGCCGTGGCGACGGGATAGGGCACAGCTCCGCCAGGGCCCATCACCGCATCCGCCGGCTTGGTGAAGAAGAGGGGCGGCTGCTCTTTAGGATCGCCACCCATCTCCTTGACGTGCAGCCCATAATTACGGCCGACGCAAAAGACGCGGCGGATGGGGAACACAGCGTCTGTGCCGACGATGGGCAGAGTGGTTGGGGCGAGGGGCGAGAGGACGTATTGGGTCATGACCGCTTGTCTAGCCCCACCCGCCCCGGCTTTCCAGCCCGGCGGCGCGGCCGCCTCACCAGCGATGCGCAAGTATGACAAGGGATTCACTTGCCCTTCGCCGCCGCGCCGTGCAGCTTTCACCAACCTTGACAGGGGCGGCAGCCAAGGACTCCAGCGCCATGTTGCAGATCAATGATCTTGTCCATCAATATCCGAACGGCGTGCGCGCCCTGGACGGGGTGAGCCTGACCGTGCCGCGCGGCATGTTCGGACTTTTGGGGCCGAATGGCGCCGGCAAATCGACCCTGATGCGCTGCATCGCCACGCTCCAGACGCCGACCGCAGGTCATATCCAGTTCGGCGATATCGACGTGGTGCGCGATCCGGAGCTTTTGCGGCGTACGCTGGGCTATCTGCCTCAGGACTTCGGCGTCTATCCCCGCGTCTCGGCGCTGGACATGCTGGATCACATGGCGATCCTGAAAGGCTTCGCCGACGCCGCCGAACGCAAGACGGAGGTAGAGCGCCTGCTGGAGCAGGTGAACCTCTATGGCGTGCGCAAGAAGGCCCTGGCCGGCTTTTCCGGTGGTATGCGCCAGCGCTTCGGCATAGCCCAGGCCCTGATCGGCGGGCCTTCTCTGATCATCGTTGATGAACCCACTGCGGGGCTGGACCCGGAGGAGCGCAATCGTTTCCTCAATCTCCTGGCCGAGATCGGCGAGAGCGTGGTGGTGATCCTCTCCACCCACATTGTCGAAGACGTGTCGGACCTTTGCCAGACCATGGCGGTGATGGATGGCGGCAGGATTCTGCGTCAGGGCGCGCCGGCCCAACTCACTGCCGATCTGAAGGGGCGCATCTGGGCCAAGGCGGTAGACAAGTCCGAGATCGCGGCCATGCGCGCCCGCTACGCCGTTATTTCTACACGCCTGTCGGGCGGCCGCACCGTCCTGCATATCCTGTCGGATAACGATCCCGGCGATGGGTTTGCGCCTCATTCCGGCGGGCTGGAGGATGTCTATTTCTCCACCCTGCACGGCGCGCGCAGCCTCGCCGCCAAGGCGGCCTGACCCGATGTTCGGTAAGATCGCAGCCTTTGAACTGCGCTACCAACTGAAGAATCCGGTCTTCTGGGTGGCGGCTATCCTGTTTTTTCTGATGACCTTCGGGTCCGTCACCAGCGACACGATCCAGATCGGCGCCAGCTCCAACGTCCACGTCAATTCGCCCTTCGCCATCATCCAGACGAGCGCAATTTTTTCGCTCTTCTTCATGTTCGTCTCCACCGCCTTTGTCGCCAATGTGGTCGTCCGCGATGACGAAACCGGATTCGGCCCCATCGTCCGCGCCACGCGCATCCGGAAGTTCGATTACCTCTACGGCCGCTTCCTCGGCGCTTACGTCGCCGTGGCGGTCGCCTTTCTGGCCATCCCCCTGGCGATCATCATCGGCTCCTGGATGCCGTGGATCGATCCCGAAAAGATCGGCCCCTTCCGGGCGCTCGATTACGCCTACGCCTATGTCGTCTTCGCCGTTCCTAGCCTGTTCCTGATTTCGGCGGCGTTTTTCACCCTGGCCACCGTCACTCGATCCATGATGGCGACCTATGTCGGCGTAGTCGGCTTTTTGATTCTTTATCTTGTCGCCAATGCGCTCGCGGCCAAGCCGGAAATGCGGGAGGCGCGCGCCTATCTGGAGCCGTTCGGCTTGGGCGCTTTCGGCTCAGCCACCCGGTATTGGACGGCCAGCGATCGCAACACCCTTCTGCCCGCGCTGTCCGGCGCTTTATTATGGAACCGCCTGATCTGGAGCGCGATAGGGTTTGGCCTGCTGGCCGCCGCCTACGCCCTGTTCCGGATGCAACCCGCCGCCAGGAAGCAGGGCCGAGTAAAGAAGACGGAAGAGGGAGAGGCCGCTGCGACGATTATCCCCGCCGTGTCGCGCCCCGTCGCCGCAAGGGCCAAGCCCAGCTTCGGCTCCGCTGCGGTCCTTGTTCAGCTTATCGCCCGCACCCGGCTGGACATGGCCCAGGTGTTCAAGAGCCCGGCCTTCTTCGTCCTTCTGGCGCTCGGCCTGTTCAACGGCGGCGCAGGCCTGTGGTTCACCGTGACCGACGGTATGTATGGGGACAATATCTTTCCCGTCACCCGCCTGATGATCACCGTCCTGCACGGCTCCTTCACCCTCATTCCTTTTATCGTATCGATCTATTACGCGGGAGAACTGGTCTGGCGGGAACGGGATCGCAAGACAGAGGCGCTGATCGACTCCACGCCGACGCCGGACTGGGTGTTCGTCCTGCCCAAAATCGCCGCCATTTCCCTGGTGCTGACTGCGATGATTGCGTCCAGCGTGCTGATGGGCATGCTGATTCAGCTCCTGCGCGGCTATACGGCCATCGAATTCGGCAAGTATCTCGCCTGGTATCTGATCCCTGACGCTATCGACGTCACCCTGCTCGCGGTCCTGGCCGTGTTCGTTCAGGCGCTCGTGCCGCAGAAGTTCATCGGCTGGGGCGTAATGGTGGTGATCATCGTGTCCCAGATCGTCAGCGCCAATCTGGGCTGGGAGCATAATCTCTATCAATACGGCAATGGTCCGGACGTCCCCCTGTCGGACATGAACGACATCGGCTTGGCCGGCGTCGCCCGCTGGTGGTTCCGAGCCTATTGGTCGGCTATAGCCCTGGTGCTGGGCGTTCTGACCTATGCGTTATGGCGGCGCGGGGCGCGCACCGCCTTGTGGCCGCGTCTGAAGCGCCTGCCCCATCGGCTGGCCGGGCCGGCGGGCGGCATACTGGCCCTGGGCGTCATCGCCGCCGCAGGCCTGGGCGGCTTCATCTTCCTCAATACCAATGTCTGGAACGTCTATCGCACCCATCTGGATGATGAGCGCTTCCAGGCCGACTACGAAAAGGCGCTGCTGCCGTTCGAGAAGGTTCCCCAGCCCAAGATCACCGATGTGAAGCTGACTATCGATGTCTATCCCGATAAGCCGGAGGCCATCGTTCACGGCGTCTATACCTTCCAGAACAAGACCAATGCGCCGATCAAGGACCTGTACGTCCGGTTCGATCGCGATCTGGTGGTGAGGAGCCTGTCCATCGACGGCGCGCGGCCGCTCAAGACCTATGAGCGGTTCAATTACCGCATCTTTACATTCGATACGCCCATGGCGCCGGGGGAGAGCCGGACGCTCGCCTTCACCACCTGGCGCGGCCAGCACGGCTTCAAGAATTCCGGCAACACCACGCGGATCGTCCACAATGGAACCTTCCTCGACAGTTTCGAACTGACGCCCCTGCTCGGCATGGATCGCGACAGCCTGCTGCAGGACCGGGCCAAGCGGCGCAAGTACGGCCTGACGCCGGAACTTCGTATGCCCAAGCTGGAGGACGACAGCGCCCGCCAGTTCAACCTCATCAACAAGGATTCCGACTGGGTGACGTCGGATATCACCGTCTCCACCGTTGCCGATCAGATACCCATAGCGCCCGGCTATCGCGTGGCGGATCGCATCGAGAACGGCCGACACATTTCCGAATTCCGAACCGAGGCGCCGATCTTACGCTTCTATTCCATCCAATCGGCCAAGTACGCCGTGAAAACGGAGCGATATAAGGGGATCGATCTTTCCATCTATTACGACCCCCACGATCCTTGGAATGTCGATCGGATGATCAAGGCGCTGAAGTTCGGGCTGGACTATGACCAGGCCAATTTCAGCCCCTATCAGTTCCGCCAGGTGCGAATCCTGGAGTTCCCGAACTACGCCCAGTTCGCCCAGTCCTTCGCCAACACCATCCCCTATTCCGAAGGGATCGGCTTCACCGTCGATGCGCGGGACGCCTCAAAGATCGACACCGTCACCTATGTCACCGCCCACGAGCTGGGCCACCAGTGGTGGGCACACCAGGTGATCGGCGCGCACATGCAGGGCGCGACCATGCTGGACGAAACCTTCGCCCAGTATTCCGCTCTGATGGCCATGAAGCATCTCTATGGTCCGGACCAGATTCGCAAATTCCTAAAATATGAGCTCGACTCCTATTTGCGGTCGCGGGGCGGCGAGGTGGTGGAGGAGCTGCCTTTGGATCGGGTGGAGAACCAGGGCTATATCCACTATCGCAAGGGTTCGCTCGTCATGTACCGACTGCAGGACGAGGTGGGTGAGGAGGCTGTCAACCGCGCCCTACGCAAGCTGATCGCCGCCTACGCCTTTAAGGGCGCGCCCTATCCAAAATCCACCGACTTCATCGGCTATCTGCGCGCCGAGGTGGGGCCGGATAAGCAGCAGCTCATCACCGACCTTTTCGAGAAAATCACCCTGTATGATCTTAAGGCGGTGAAGGCGACGGCCAAGAAGCGCGCCGACGGGCGATACGACGTCGTTCTCGACGTGTCCGCCGACAAGCTTTACGCCGCCGGCAAGGGCGAAGAGAAGAAGGCCCCCTTAAACGAGCCCTTCGATATCGGCCTGTTCGCCAAGTCGCCTGGCGCCCCGACCTTTGGGCCAAAGGACGTGATCCTGTTCGAGCACCTGCCGGTCCATTCGGGCCATCAGACCTTCCGCTTCATCGTCGATCACGCCCCGGCCTTCGCAGGCGTCGATCCCTATAATAAGGCGATTGACCGCAACTCTGATGATAATCTCATCAAGGTGGGAAGCTAGGGCCGAACCAAATGCCGGCCCCATGAGCCGCAAGAATCAGGTCGCCAAGGTATCCAGGTCGCGTCCTCGGGTTTCAGGAAGGAAGAGCAGGGCGACGAGGATGCTGATCGACGCGCCGACAATGGGATACCAGACGCCCTGGAACAGGTTGCCCGATCCCACCGCCATGGCGTAGGCCGTCGTGGGCAGGAACCCGCCGACCCAGCCCGTGCCGATATGATAGGGCAGGGACAGCGCCGTATAGCGCACCCGGGTCGGGAATAACTCCACCAGGCAGGCCGCCTGGGGGCCGTAGAGAGCGCAGGCGCCGGTCGCCAGGGTAAATAGCACGGCGAAGATCAGCGCCGTATTCACCTTGGCAGGATCGGCCTTGGCGGGATAGCCAGCCGCGGTCAGCGCCGCCTTCAGCTTGCCGGACACGCCCGCTTTCAAGGTCTTCAGCGCCGCCGCCGCCAAGCCGCGGCCATCGGCCGAGGCCACACGGGCGTTCCCGACCGTGGCGTAAGCGACGGTTCCGACCGCAGACACCTGATTGCGATAGCCCACGCCGCTTTCCGTCAGCGTACTCTTCAGGATGTCGCAGGATGTCTTGAACTGGGCCTTGCCCACCGGATCGAACTGCAATGAGCAGTCTGCGGGGTCGGCCACCACCGTGACCGGCGAGGCGGCCGAGGCGGCGGTGAGGCCGGGATTGGCCGCCTGGGCCAAAAGGTGAAAGCCAGGCCAGGCCGCCAGGGTGAAGAGCAGCATGCCCGCAATCATCACCGTCTTGCGACCTATGCGATCCGACAGCCAGCCGAACAGGATGTAGAGCGGCGCAGATAGGATCACGAGGCTGATCATGACGCCGTTCACCGCGTCTGGCGCCATCTTAAGCGTCTTTTCCAGGAAGGCCTGGGCGTAAAAGAAGGTGCAGTACCAGACCGCGCCCTGGGCCACCATGACGCCGAACAGGGCGATCAGAACGAGCTTGAGGCTGGGCCATTTCAGGAAGGCGTCGACATACGGCTGGTTGGAGCGCTGACCCGAGGCGTGCATTTTCACGAAGGCTGGGCTTTCCGCCAGCTTCAGCCGGAAATAGGCCGACGCGCCCACCAGAAAGACGGAGATCAGGAAGGGAACGCGCCAGCCCCAGGCGGTGAACGCCGCTTCGCCCAGGCTCTTGCGGGTTACGAGCGTCACGACCAGGGCGCCCAGAAGGCCAAAGGCGGCCGCCGCCCCGATCCAGCTCGTCATCAGGCCGCGCTGGGTCCTGGGCGAGTGTTCCGCGATATAGACCGCCGCCCCGCCCCACTCGCCGCCGAGCGCTATACCCTGGATGATGCGCAGCAGGATGAAGGCCAGAGGCGCGGCCAAGCCGACCTGGGTATAGCCGGGCAGGAGGCCCACGCCGAAGGTGGCGCCGCCCATCATCAGAATCGTGATCATGAACGCGCCCTTGCGTCCGATCCGGTCCCCCAGCCGCCCAAAGATCAGGGCGCCGACGGGCCGGAAGGCGAAGCCCACCGCGAAGGAGCCCAGGGCGAAGACATAGGCCGCAGCGTCATTCAGGCCGGCGAAGAAAAACTTGGCCAATATGCTAGCCAGGGGGACGAAGACGAAGAAATCGTACCATTCGAAGGTGGTTCCGGCGGTGGAGGCCGCCACCACGAATCCCATGCCGGTGGTCGGCGCCGCCTTGGCCGAATCCGATGTCATTGACGCCATGTCGCTCCCCAAGAATTTTTGCCGGCTGCCGCAGTTCACTCCGCGGGCCAGCGCTTGGATTCAGCAAAAACGCCGTTCCTGACAAGAGTCAAATACGTCCGACGCCCGGCCCTGCGCCGACGCTTGGATCGGCCGGGCCGACCCTGGGGTCCGGCGGGGGCCTTGGGAAGACGAGGCGGGCTATGACGCCCCGGCCCGGCGCGGGGCCGATTTCGGCTCGGCCACGAAGTTGGCGGGCGAAGGCGCTCATCAAGGTTCGGCCTACGCCAGCGGACGACAAGACCTCCGGTTCGCCTTGACCATCGTCAGCGATCTCCAAGACAATATCTTCCTCGCCGACCTGGAAGCGGACGTCGATCATCCCGCCATGATCGCCGAAGGCGTGTTTACGGGCGTTGCTGATGGCCTCTACGGCGAAGAGGGCGAGCGGCGCCAGCTTGTCCGGATCGATTTCCAGATCATCGGCCTGGAGCCTGGTCTGAATCCGTGACGGCCGCACGGTGTCGCCGCTGGAGAGCTGAGCCATCAGCTCCTCCAGAAACTGGCGCACATCGACGCGTCTGAGATCAGGGCTCTGATAGAGGGCGCGATAAATCAGCGACAGGGCGGTTATCCGCTGGCGTGTATCCGACATGGCGAGTCTCGCCGCCGGATCGGTCAGGGCGCGCTGTTGCATGTTCAACAGGCTTGTAATGACTTGGAGATTGTTTTTCACCCGGTGGTGAATCTCCCGCATCATAGCGTCCTTCTGCGCCAGCGATTCCCGCAGGCTTACATCCCGCGCTACGATGCCGTCGGCCATGGTATTAAGGGTGTGGGCCAGGGCGCGGATTTCCATCGGCGCGGTTTCCGCCTGCTTAGGTCGCACCGTGAAGCGTCCCTTGGCGTAGATAGCGGCGATCCGGTCAAGATAGGCCAGCCATCGGATGACCACGCGATCCGCGACAATCCACACCGCAGCCCAGGCCATCAGCCAGGCCAGGATCGGATAGACGATGCTCGCAAAGGGATTGAGCCGAGCCCAGAACCAGATATCCGGCGCGGGCGCGGAGATCACGACGAAGATGTCATGGTTCAATAGCGGCCGTGGCGAAGTCCCGCTTTTCACCCGTCTCGGTCTTGGCGCGATACATCAAGCCCGATGGGCTCTGCGCCGCCTTTGCCCAATTCGCGGGCAGGGGCGCGAAGGCGTGGGGGTCACTCTGCACCAGGGTCTCGCCCATGGCGTTGATGATGGAAATCGCCGCCCCCGGGGGCAGGGTGGGGTCGCTCAGATCCGGACGGAGACTATCCAGCGTCAGGGCGGCGACGATGGCGCCATCGAAGACCCCGTCCGGCCGGTTGATGCGGATCGCTGCTAAGAGCGCGGGATCGCGGTCGAGCCGCGACCGCGCCAGGACCAGAGGCGCGCCATGCCTCAAGGCCACAAACCACGGCCGTTTGGCGCGGTCGACGTTTGGCGCGACCGTAGCGGCGGCGCATTCGACCCGCGCAAGGTCGTCCACCCGCACGATATTGCGATAGCCTTTAAGTTGGGTGAGGATGGTGGCGAGGTGCGGGGTGCACTGGGCGCCCACCGCCTGGGGGGTCAGGGTTTGCAACAGGGCCAAAGCGCCCTGGACGCGGGCGCGGGCCACCGTAGCGCTGCGGACCGCAGCCTGAGTCAGGCTTGCCCGGCGAAACGCCTCGTCGCGATGAAAATCGGTCAGCGCCTGCAAGGCGCCCAGCGCAAGCACGGGCAGCAGAGCCAGGGCGATGGCTAGCCCCAACCGGAATCGGATGGTCATGGGGCGCGATTTCGTCACCGCTAGCGCGGTCCGCTCAGCCGCTCCGCATCCGCCAATATGGCGCCCATAGCGTCTCCCGCCGGTGCGCCGTCCCGGTCATAAGCACCCATGGTGAGGATATTTTGAAGGGCCCGACGCGCCCGCGACACCCGACTTTTCACCGTTCCCACCGCGCATCCGCAAATGTCCGCCGCTTCTTCATAAGCGAAACCGCCGGCGCCGACCAGAATCAACGCCTCTCGCTGTTCAGACGGCAACATCTGCATGGCTAGGCGCAGTTCGTCCAAGGCGACAGGCGACCCCGGGTCGTCCACCGCCACCAGGGTGCGTTCGGCCGCCTCCTGATCAAGCTGGGTCTGCCGCCAAGAGCGGCGCTTTTCCGAATAGAATTGATTGCGCAGGATCATGAAGGTCCAAGCCTTCATGTTGGTGCCCATCTGAAAACTGGCCCTCGCGTCCCAGGCCTTCAGCACAGTGTCTTGGGCCAAGTCGTCGGCTGCAGCGGCATCCCCGCACAGGGTCCGTGCGAAGGCCCGTAGCTGGGGAATGAGAGCGACCAGCTCAAGCTTGAAATCCGCTTCCGATGCGGCGTCCGGTGTGGTGCGCTGTATCATCAGCTCGGGCCGCCCGACGGCCCCTTGTCGTCGGCGCGTCTTAAAATGGCCAGGAAATCGTCCGGGATAGGTTCGTTGACGACCTCATCGAACATCTGGCGAAGGCGCACGCCGATGGCTTGCTGGCGCAGGCGCGCCTCGTCTACGGCGGCGTCCTGGTCTACGCTGCGGGGCGCCGGCCGTGGTGTTTGAGTCATATCTGGCGATGACGCGCGGTCGCCCGCGTCCTTCTCGTCGTCCTGTTCCACGGCACACAAAACTCCTTCGCCCTCGTCAGGTTCCATTTCGACGAACAAAACTTAGTCGGATTCGGCGTTTATGGGGAACCGTGGCCATACACCGGCGTTTGTCTTCGATCGAAGCTAGGCCGACGTTTTTTCCGTGCATAGCTTAGGCTTTTTGGAGGCGTAATGGGATTGCTCGAACGGCTTGGGCCGCATCTGCCCTATGTGCGCCGTTACGCGCGCGCCCTGACGGGTGAGCAGGCGACCGGCGACGCTTATGTGCGCGCCACTTTGGAGGCCCTGGCGGCGGGCGAACAGTCCCTACCGGCTCACTTGACGCCGAGAGTGGCCCTTTATCATGTCTATCATACCATATGGGACGCCACGGGCGCCCGGCTGGAGCCGCCGGCGCATGATCTGCAGGATGCGTCGCGACGATTGTTGCGCATCGCCCCCCGGTCACGCCAAGCCTTTCTGCTGACAGCGCTTGAAGGCTTCAATCTGGCTGAGGCCAGCCAGATACTGGGTGTCGATCCCAGCGAGATCGAAGGGCTGATCGCTGAGGCCCAGGCCGAAATCGACGCCGAACTGGCGACCCAGGTGCTGATCATCGAGGACGAGCCTGTTATCGCCGCCGACATTGAGGCCCTAGTGCGTGAACTGGGGCACGAAGTGCTGGAGGTCGCAGCAACCCGCACCGAAGCGCTTGCGGCCGCGAACCGCAATATGCCGGGCCTCGTCCTGGCCGACATCCAGTTGGCGGACGGTTCATCCGGTATAGATGCTGTGAAGGACATATTAAGCCGTTATGACGTGCCGGTGATTTTCATCACCGCCTTCCCCGAGCGGTTGCTGACGGGGGAGCGGCCGGAGCCGACCTTCCTGGTCACAAAGCCTTTCCAGCCTGAGACGGTGAAGGCCGCAATAGGCCAGGCCTTGTTCTTCCATCCCGGCCGTCGGCTTGCGGCGGCGTAGGTAAGGCGTTTGGAACGGCTTTCCCACGCCCTCGTTATACCCCGGGTCTAGAGCCGCGACATTCCGGCTCAGGCGGGTTAAGCTTGCGGGCGATGAGGTTTTAGATCGTGCGACCGCAGCCTACCGGGGAACTTTTGGCCATGGGGGACAATACGCCGGTTGAAGATACGGACGCCGGGCCGTCTGGAACGTTAGGTCCCTACGCCCTTGCTGCGGCGCCATGGGCGGCTCAGCGTGGGATCGGGTCTTTCGATGAGGCTGGATCGTTCGTACTGGAGCGTGTTAAGGCGAACCCTCTGATGGTCGCGCTGGCCGTCCTGGGCGCCGGTTTTCTTCTGGGCGTCCTTTTTGCAGGGAAGCGCCCGTGAACCTTATCCGACGCGTGATGACCGGCGTTATCGCCCTCGCCGCCCTGTCGGCCGCCGCCGTTGTGGTTGTGTTCGCCACCGCCTTAGCGCTTTACGCGCTGTTATATCCACATCTGGGTTCCGCCGGCGCCGCAGCGGGCGTGGCTTTGGCTTTTGCCCTGCTTCTGGTTGTTTTCGCCTTCGTCCTGATCGCGATGATGGGTGGTGAGTCGCCCAAGGCGGCGACCACCCAATCCCAAGCCTTGACCGACCGTCTGCTGAATATGGCGACCAAAAGGCCGATCGTCGCCACGGTGGCCGCCGCCGCAGCCGGGCTTGTGGCCTGGCGCAATCCGAGCTTGGCCGCCGTCCTCTACAAGACTTTCAACGCTAGGCCGGGGCCCGGCAAGTCCCGCTGACTCTGTCTGACCGATAGGCGAGGTCTGCATAAGGTTTAGGGGCGAAAAGCTGGCTTATGCGTTTGACGTAGCGCTCTTAAACCCACACATCAGCTCCGCGCAGAAAACGCCTAAAGAGGACGACCCATGTTCAAACTGCCAGATCTTCCCTATCCCAGCGACGCGCTGTCGCCCGTGCTGTCAGACGCTCAGATGCGGGTTCACCACGACAAGCACCACGCCAAGTATGTCGAGAATCTGAACGGCGTTCTGGCGGCGTCCGGCGAAAAGCCCGCCACGCTGGAAGAGGTCGTCCACGCCTCCTTCGCGCCGCGCACGCCCAAGACATTCAACAATTCGGCCCAGATCTGGAACCACGCCTTTTTCTGGGAATGCATGACCCCAAATGGCGGCGGCGCGCCCACCGGCGATCTGGCGGCGGCGATTGACGCGGCCTTCGGCGATCTGGCGGGCCTGAAGACGAAGTTCGTCGATGAGGGTGTGAACCACTTCGCCTCCGGCTGGGCCTGGCTGGTGGCGCGCGACGGCGTGCTGGAGGTCATCTCCACCCATGACGCGGACACCGCCCTGGTGCGCGAGGGTGTGACCCCGCTCCTGACCTGCGACGTCTGGGAGCACGCCTATTACGTCGATTACAAGCAGGACCGTAAGGGCTTTCTGGAGCAGTGGTTCGACAAGCTGGTCAACTGGCCGTTCGTGGAGGCACAGTTCGCCGCGGCTCAGGGAAAAGGCGAGGGCTATAGCTTCCCGGCCCCGACCTACAGCTAAGCCTGACAAAGCGTCATTTGATGGGCCGGCGACGGAAAGGTCGCCGGCCCTTTCTCTTGCCGCACATTTATAAATAAAACGCCGTTCAAACCGTCGCGCGCGATTGACTTCTCCTACGTCAACTTTCCAAACGGCTGAAAAATCTTCGTCTAGGTCCAAAACCCAAGGCGCTTCAAATAAGCCTTAATGCGTTTGAGGCAGGAACTAATCCTGAAGAACTAATCTGCTTGATACATAGGAGGAAATATGCGCTTCAAATTTTACCTTGTTACGGCTGTTGCAACCTCGGCCCTGGCCCTGGCCGGTCAGGCCCTCGCCGGCGGCTTTTACGTCGGCGACCAGTCGGTGAAGGGGCTGGGGCGCGCCTATGCCGGCGAGGCCGCCGATACCGGCGCCGATGATCTGTGGTGGAATCCGGCCGCCATAGCGGGCCTGACCCGTTCGGAAATCGTTTTCGGCCTTCAGGGCGAGTCCGTTTCCGGGACCCAGAGCAATACTGGGTCGACCATTACGCGGCCGTTCCAGGCGACGACGCCGGTGGGCGGCGTTTCGACCGCCAAGAACCCGATCCTCAGCGCCGTCGTTCCCAACTTCGCCTCGGCCTATCGGATCAACGACCAATGGGCGGTCGGTTTGGCCTTGACCAGTCCCTATAGCGATACGACGAAATACGCGTCTAACAGCTTCGCGCGCTATGACGCCCTGACCACCAAGCTGTTGACGATCGACGTACAGCCGACCCTGGCCTGGAAGCCGAATCGTTGGCTGGGCCTGGGCGTCGGCTTTGATGCGGAATATGTGAAGTCGACCCTATCCAATGCCCTGCCCAATCTTTCCCCACTGCTGCCGGACGGGTCGCAGGAATTGCAGGGAAATGGTTGGGATTACGGCTTTGTTGTAGGCGGCGAAGCCCATCCCACCAGCACCCTGTCTCTTGGCGTCAGCTATCGTAGCGAGATCAAGCACACCTTGACAGGTCAGGTGACGGTGGCGGGTCTTTACGGCCCTCTGGCGGCGGCCAACTCCAGCCTTTCCGGCAAGGCCCGGTTCACCACGCCCGATATCGCCACCGCCGCGGCCCGCTGGACCTTTGCGCCGAAGCTGACCTTGGACGCCCAAGTGCAGCGATTTGGCTGGAGCGCCTTCAACGCCATCACCATCACCGATATCGCCACCACCGCCGCGACGCCGGAGAACTATCGCGACACCACCAATCTCTCCGTCGGCCTGGAATACGCCCTGGACGCAATGTGGACCGTACGCACCGGCATGGGCTATGATGAAACGCCCACAACGAACGCTGTGCGTTCGGCTCGGGTGCCGGACGGAAATCGCTGGCTCTATTCGCTGGGCCTCAGCGCCAAGCCCAAGTCATGGCTGATCGTGGATGCCGCCGTGGGGTATCTGGATGTTCAGGGCTCCCACCTGAACTATAACGACACCCAATACTCTGGAACGCCGGTTGTGACGCCCGTGACCCTGAGCGGTCAGACCAGCAATAGCGATGTGATTACGTCGATCGCCGCCCACGTGATGTTTTAAGGTCGCGCAGAAAAATCATCATACCTCAGCGGCGCGGCGGAACCCTACGCCGCGCCGCATATTTTTACGATTGTGAGGCGTTTGAGCTTGGCCGCGGGCCTCTGTCGCCTCTAACGTTGGACCAGCAAAACGGCGGGAGAGAGGGTATGCGCAGGCGGGTTTGGCTGATCTTGGGCTGTCTAAGTCTATCTGTCGGCGCTTGCGTCGGCGTTCGCAATCAGGCCACGGCTGTGCATGACCGTATCCCCTTCATGTACCATGAGCAGAAGGTCGCTGCAGAAACCGCCGCGCCCACGCCCACGGTGCATCGGCAGTATTACGACAAGCTGCACAAGCGATATTACTATTACGATCCCGTCAAGAAGGCCTATTATTGGGAAAACGGCGAGCCCAAGAACTGATCGCTTAGCTAGACTTTTTCAATCAGAGGTTTGAGCCGGCCTCAGGCGATGTGAAGGTTCCGGCCGCATCCGCATCCTTGCGCAGAGCGTGCAGATCCTCAGCAATGCGGAACACCGCCAGATAGAATTCGCATATGCTCCGCCACAAGAGCAGGAGGGCGGCCATGACGAGTATACCGCCCGCAAGCGCCGGAAGAGATACGAGAAAGCCGTCCAGGCTCATGCCGCGCATGGCCAGGCCCACCCAGGCGCCGATGCCGCCGAAGCCCAACAGGATGATCAGGCAAAGCCCGCACCAGTATATCAGATGCACGATGGGGCCGGTTAGCAGACGCTCAAAGGTCAGAAGATCGTTCAGCATGTTTGTGCGCCCCGAATTGGCGCGCTTCAGGGCCGATCTTTTTGACGGACTCATGAATACGCCTCGAAAGCCCCGCGCCCGGACGCGCCACTGGTCAATGTGGCTAGCAGCGCAGGGCCGCCCATGCAATGGGGCGTGCGGCGAGCCAAACCCCCGAATCGTTCCTACATTAAGCGCGTCATTGTTAAGCTGTGGTCTTCAGGAGGCCGTTTCCATGTCCCAACCCCGTTCCGTTCGCGTCGCTATCTTGGGGTCCGGACCCGCTGGCCTCACCGCCGCCATCTACGCCGCCCGCGCGCTTCTGGAGCCTGTGGTGATTTCCGGCCTGGAGCCGGGCGGCCAGCTCACCATCACCACCGATGTGGAAAACTATCCGGGCTTCGCCGAGGCGATCCAGGGCCCCTGGCTGATGGAGCAGATGCGCAGCCAAGCCGAGCATGTGGGGACGGAATTCCTGAACGATGTCGTGACCGCCGTCGATCTCTCCAAGCGCCCCTTCAAGATCACGCTGGACGGCGGCGACGTGCTGTCGGCCGAAACCCTGATCATCGCCACGGGCGCCCAGGCCAAGTGGCTGGGCCTTGAGTCCGAGCAGAAATTCCGGGGCTTCGGCGTTTCCGCCTGCGCCACCTGCGACGGCTTCTTCTATCGTGGCAAGGCGGTGGCGGTGGCTGGCGGCGGCAATTCGGCGGTGGAGGAGGCCCTGTTCCTCACCAGCTTCGCCTCCAATGTCACGCTGATCCATCGCCGCCATGAGCTTCGCGCCGAAAAAATCCTGCAGGAGCGGCTGTTCGCCAATCCCAAGATCGAGATCATCTGGGACACCGCCATTGAAGAGGTGCTGGGCGACAGCGATCCTTTGGGCGTGACGGGTCTGAAGCTCAAGAACCTTGCAACGGGCGAGACCTCGGAACTGCCGGTGGACGGCTTATTCGTGGCCATCGGCCATGCACCTTCCTCCAGCCTGTTCCACGGCCAACTGCCCATGGACGCCAGCGGCTATCTCGATGTGGTTCCTGGCCGCACGGCGACGGTGATCGAGGGCGTCTACGCCGCTGGCGATGTGAGCGATCAGGTCTATCGCCAGGCCGTCACCGCCGCCGGTATGGGCTGCATGGCCGCTCTGGAGGCCGCCCGGTTTTTGGCCGAGAAAGACCATGAAGCGGCGCACCATCCGATCCCGCACAGCGAGGCTGAGAAGATCGGCGTTTGGTGATGCGCGCTGCAAGGGCGTGACAGGCGGACGTGGATACCGGTTCCGCCGACCGTCACGCTCTAAACTTATGATTTAGAGCCTTTTTATCCGGATCAGATGAGTCCATCTTATCCGGAAAGGCTCTACCCTTTGACGGCGGCGAGGTCCGGGCTGTGCATTTTCAAGAGATCAAGCATATCCGTCGCATGTTCTTCTTCCACCGCCAGGATGGTCTCAAGCGCCGTGCGGGTCGTGGGATCGTCGTCACCGAAAAAGCGGATCAGTTCGCGGTAATGATCCACCGCGATCCGTTCGGCGATCAGGTTTTCCCGGATCATCTCGACCAGACTTTCACCCGTCGCATATTGTGAGGCGGAGCGGCCGGCCAGGCCCTTCGGGTCGAAATTGGGCTCCCCGCCCAACTGACTGATCCGCTCGGCGATGACCATGGCGTGGCCCTGCTCTTCCTTGGCGTGCTGGGCGAATTCCGCCTTGACGCCTTCGCTGGCCAGCCCATTGGCGGCGATGGAATGCTGGGTATAGCGCAGCACACAGACCAGTTCGGTGGCCAGAACGGTCTGGAGGATGTCAATCGTGCGGCCCGCGTCGCCAACATAGCTCGCCCCGACGACGCCGTCCTCAATGTGCTGAATCGCCTGGGCGCGCAGGGTCTCGATATCGCTGAGGAATGGGGTTTCACCCGAGGGCTGGATGGATTTCGTATGTTTCAAGGCGCGCTCCACAAATTGATGAGGACTCATCAGGTCCCAGCCGCAGGCGCGAATGGGCTTGTGAAGCTAAAGGCTCTGGCCGGGGTAAGGGTTCCGTCCGCCGCGACCCTAAACTACCCGCTCCACCAGCATCTTCTTGGTCGCCGCAATCGCCTTGGCGGGGTTCAGGCCTTTGGGGCAGACCTGGGCGCAGTTCATGATGGTGTGGCAGCGATAGAGTTTGAAGGGATCTTCCAAGTAATCCAGGCGCTCGCCCGTCGCTTCATCTCGGCTATCGGCCAGCCAGCGATAGGCCTGGAGCAGGGCGGCGGGGCCGAGATACTTGTCGCCATTCCACCAATAGCTGGGGCAGGAGGTGGAGCAGCAAGCGCACAAAATGCACTCGTAAAGCCCATCGAGCTTTTCGCGATCTTCCGGCGTCTGGGCCCATTCCTTTTGCGGGGCGGGACTATCGGTGTGCAGCCAGGGCTCAACCGACTCGTATTGCGCGAAGAAGAGGGTCAGGTCCGGCACCAGGTCCTTGATCACCGGCATGTGCGGCAGGGGGGAGATAGTCACCACCTCGCCCGGCACATCGGCCCAAGCATGGGTGCAGGCCAAGGTATTGCGCCCGCCGATATTCATAGCGCAGGAGCCGCAGACCCCCTCGCGGCAGGAGCGGCGCAAAGCGAGCGTCGAATCCATAGTGTTCTTGATGTGCAGAACCGCGTCCAGCAGCATGGGGCCGCAGGACCCCACATCTACATCATAGGTGTCCCAGCGGGGATTGGCGTCCACCTCCGGGTCATAGCGATAGACCTTGAAGGTCTTGACCTTCTTGGCCCCCTCCGGCGCCGGATAATGCTTGCCCTTAGTCACCTTGGAGTTCTTGGGCAGGGCGAGTTCGACCATGGGGGTCAGTCCTTCACATACGGGAAGCGCCGGCGCGATCCCCGCGCCGGCCGTCGGCGAATTGGGGTGGGCTAGTACACCCGCTTCTTGGGCGGGATATAAGCGATATCGTTGGTCATGGTGTGGGCGTGGACGGGGCGGCTATCGACGCTGACCTTGCCGGTGGCGGCGTCAAGCCAGGCCAGGGTATGCTTCATCCAGTTCACATCGTCGCGATCCGGAAAGTCGTCCCGCGCATGGGCGCCCCGGCTTTCCGGCCGTTGCACGGCGGAATTTACCGTCACGGCCGCCTGGCCGATCAGGTTGTCGAATTCCAGCGTCTCCATCAGGTCGGTGTTCCAGATCATGCCGCGATCAGACACCTTGATGTCCGGAATCTTCGAATAGACGTCCGCTATGCGCTTGACGCCGCTTTCCATCGTCTCCTGCACGCGGAAGACGGCCACATCTTCCTGCATGGCCCGCTGCATTTCGAGACGAAGCGCGGCGGTGGGGGTGGAGCCGGAAGCGTGGCGGAAGCGGTCGAACCGGGCCAGGTGCGGATCAGTCAGGCTCTTGGGGATTTCGCGCTGGCTCTCGCCCGGCTTGACGATCTCCGCCGCGCGCAGGCCCGCCGCCCGGCCGAACACCACAAGGTCGGTCAAGGAGTTGGAGCCCAGGCGGTTGGCGCCATGGATGGAGACGCAGGCCGCCTCGCCCACCGCCATCAGGCCAGGGATGACCTTATCGTTATTGTCGCCTTCCTTGGTCAGCACCTCGCCATGATAATTAGCCGGGATGCCGCCCATATTATAGTGCACAGTCGGCAGAACCGGGATCGGCTCCTTGGTCACGTCCACGCCGGCAAAGATGCGCGCAGATTCGGAAATGCCGGGCAGGCGCTCATGGATCACCTTGGGATCGAGATGGTCCAGGTGCAGATAGATGTGATCCTTATTGGGGCCGACGCCGCGCCCCTCCTTGATCTCCACCGTCATGGAGCGGCTGACCACATCGCGTGAGGCGAGATCCTTGGCGGACGGCGCATAACGCTCCATGAAGCGCTCGCCCTCGGAATTGGTCAGATAGCCGCCCTCGCCCCGCACACCCTCGGTGATCAGGACGCCCGCGCCGTAAATGCCGGTGGGGTGAAACTGCACGAACTCCATATCCTGCAGGGGCAGGCCCGCGCGCAGCACCATGGCGTTGCCGTCGCCCGTACAGGTGTGGGCCGAGGTGCAGGAGAGATAGGCCCGGCCATAGCCGCCGGTGGCCAGGATGACGAGTTGGGCGGAGAAGCGATGCAGGGTGCCGTCGTCGAGCTTCCAGGCGGTGGCGCCGCGACAAACGCCTTCGTCCATGATCAGGTCGAGCGCGAAGTATTCGGTGAAGAACTCCACATGCCGGCGGAGGGACTGGCCGTAGAGGGTGTGCAGGATGGCGTGGCCGGTACGGTCGGCCGCAGCGCAGGTGCGCTGGATCGGCCCTTCGCCGAAATTCTTGGTCATTCCGCCGAAAGCGCGCTGATAAATCTTGCCCTCATCCGTGCGGGAGAAGGGCACGCCCCAGTGTTCCAGCTCATAGACCGCCGCCGGGGCATTGCGCGCCAGATATTCGATGGCGTCCTGATCGCCCAGCCAGTCCGACCCCTTGACGGTGTCGTACATGTGCCAGCGCCAGTCATCCGCGCCCATATTACCCAGAGCTGCCGAAATCCCGCCTTGCGCCGCAACCGTATGCGAGCGTGTGGGGAAGACCTTGGAGACACAGGCCGTCTTCAGCCCCGCCTGGGCGCAGCCGAGCGCGGCGCGCAGGCCCGAACCGCCGGCCCCGATCACCACCACATCATAGGTATGGTCTACGAATTCGTATGCCGACATCTCAGTGGGCTCCCACGCTCATAAGGGCGACCTTCAACACCGAGACGATCCCCAGCGCCCCGAACACCCAGCACACCGCCGTGGACAGCAGCAGGAGGGCGATCTTCGAGGTTGTCTTATGGACATAGTCTTCGATGATCACATGCATTCCCATATCCATATGGGATACGCTAACGCCGATGAGAAGGACCGACATCACGGCATTGAAGGGCGATTCCAGAAAAGCTGTCGCTCCTGCATAGCCGATGGGGGCCAGCTTCAAGCCGGCATAGACGGCCCAGAGGCAGAGCGGAACCAGGGCGACCGACGTTGCGCGCTCGGCGATGAACCTGCCCACGCCCTCATGGGCTGAGCCCAGGCCACGAGCCCGGCCCAGCGGCGTGCGATAGGAATGGCTTTCCATGGCGATCAGCGCCCCCAGAGGAAATAGCCGGCCCAGACCAGAAGGGCGGCGACCAGGCCAAAGGCGAAACACGCCCAGGCGGTGAGGTTGGCGGTGGCGGGAATAAAGCCCTTGCCGGAGTCGAACACCAGATGCCGAAGACCGGCGGCCAGATGATAGAAGACCGCGACCGTCAGGCCGAACAAAACCAACATGCCCAGGGGTGAGCCCAAGAGGCCCGTATAAATTCCATAAGCCTGCTCCCCCATGGCCAGCGATGTGGCCAGCCCGGCGATGATTAGGACGCCCACATAAAGCGCCACGCCAGACGCCCGGGTGGCGATGGAGGCAGCCATGGTGATGTGCCAGCGCCAGACCTGCATGTGCGGGGAAAGGGGGCGCGCCCTCACCGCCGTCCCGACCCCGGCCTTGATCTGGCTCATGCAAAACCCCTTTTTTCGGCGCCGCAGCAATTGCGTGCGTCTTTTAGACCCGCTTTAGCTGGTGTCAACGAAGGGCGGCGCAATGCGCCTTTTACTCAGCCGCCCCAGCCCGCCGCTTCCGCCCCCGCCGAGATGACGAGGGCGGAAGCGTCGCCGCCCAGAAACCTCGCACCTGAGGCGGCGCGAGGCGAGATTCACAATGTCAAACATCCGAAGGCGCGCGAAGCGACCTTACGGCCAAGGGCTTAGAACGGTCTAAGCGCTTTAGAAATGTGGCGTGTTGTCGCTTTGTTCTCTTTTCTTCCGGCTCCAAGCCTCAGAAAAATCCCTCAAGAAAGGCGGCGGCGGCATCCGACACGCCGGCGATCTTGTTGGTGGCCTGGCGGTATAGCTTGTGGTCGAGTTCCGCTTCAGCGTCCATGCCGGAAGGGTCTAGGCGACCGAGGGCTAGGTCGGGCTGAGCGCGATATGGACGCAGTTCCGTGCGGCCCAGCGGGCGGGTCGCTATGGCGGTAAGGGTCACAGATAGACGAACACGGCTGCCGGACCCGCGAACCGCTTCAGTCACAACGCCTCGGGCGTAGAGCCCGCAGCCGCCATGATGTTCGGCTGCGAACAGGAAGACCTGATCGCCGGGCCGGATGGCCTTGCCGCGCCACATGGTCTTCTCATCAAAGCTGAAGCTCGGCGCGGCCTGCGGCTGAGGCGGGGCCTTTAAGACAAAGCTCGCCATATAATCCTCCGGCGCAGGTTCGAGACATCAGGGCGGCGTCGCAGCGAAAAACCGGCGGCATATTTTCGCGTCCCGCATGCGCCGTGCGACCAACCGCCTAACCCCGCCGCCGCCGCAGTTGCTGGGCGCAGATACTCTTATATGTTAACGCCACCTCTAGACTGCTAAGTTTATCGGCCGGGGAGCCCGAGTCCATTTGATCGACGTGATCATCCCCACCTTTCGGCGGCCGGAAGCCTTGGTGTGCGCGCTCCGCTCCGTCTTTACTCAGGCGCAAGCCGACACGCTTTTGACTAAAATCATTGTGGTCGACAATAGTCCTGAACAGTCAGCAAAGCAGATTGTCAGCCAGCTTGAGGCCGAGGCGCCCCGGCCGATCATATATTTACATGCGCCCACGCCCGGCGTGGCGACGGCGCGCAATATAGGCATGACGGCGACGACTTCGCCCTATGTGGCGTTTCTGGACGATGATCAGTGCGCCGCCGCCGATTGGCTCAGTCGGCTTTATCAGACCCACTGCAGGTTCGGGGCGGACGTGACGATTGGGCCGATCCTGGGGCGGGCGCCGACGGCCGACCCCTCGGTGAGGCCCTATCTTGAGGCCTTCTTTTCACGTCAGGGGCCGACGGAAAGCTGTGTCGTGACCTATGTGCGCGGGTGCGGCCATTCTTTGATGACGCGGGCCAGCTTGCCTTTGGACACCGCGACCTTCGACGTCTCGACCGACCGAACGGGCGGGGAGGATGATGTGCTCTTCGCCGATCTGGCCCTGCAAGGCGCAGTCTTCGCCTGGGCCGCCGATGCTGTGGTGGAGGAGACGGCCTCGCCCCAGAGGTCCAAGGTCGCCTACATGCTGTCCAGAGCCGTCTCGTTCGGACAGTCGCCGGCGCGTACGGCCTTCCGGGAGCGGCGCTGGGCGGCGGTCGTGTTCTGGATGGCGGTGGGCGCCGGTCAGCTCGCCCTTTATGGCGGATCGGCGGCTGGGCTGTGGGTTCTGCGGCGTAAGACCTGGGTGGTGATGGCCGACCGGGCGGTGCGGGGGCTGGGCAAGATGATCTGGTTCGTCACGCTGAACTTTTATGGCGAGGCGCCGGCCAAGGCGCGGCCTTGACCCGCTCATCAGCCCAATCTCGCCCGCCGTCTAGGCCCATGTTAAGCTGAAGGCCTTGATCAGTGAGGGACCGCAGCCGGACCATGCGCGATGCAGACATGAAACGTCGGAGCCTTATCGCCGGCGCGGGCTGGCTTGCCCTTCCCAAGTCAGGCCTCGCGGCCGACGCCCGGCCCAAGGTGGCGATCAAGACCGGCAAGGGCGCCATTACGGTGGAGCTGGCGGCGGACAAGGCCCCGCTCACCTCCGCCAACTTCCTGCACTACGTCGATACGGGCAAGTATGACGGCGGCTCCTTCTTTCGCGCGGCGCGAACGCCGGGCTCAATGACCGAAGGGTCGATTGTCGGGGCGCCCGGTCCCCGCTCGCATCCCTATCCGCCCATAGCCCACGAAAGCACGACCCTGACCGGCCTGCGCCATGTGGCGGGCACGTTGTCGCTGGGCCGCTTTGCGCCGGGCACGGCCACCTCCAACTTCTTTATCTGCGCCAGCGACGAACCCTATCTGGACGCTCATCCCCACGAAAAGGGCGATAATTTGGGCTATGCCGCCTTCGGCCGGGTGATCTCCGGCATGGCGGTGGTGCGGAAAATTCTGGCCGCCCACACCAATCCGAAGGCCCCCTTTCCTGAGCAGAGGGGCCAGTGGCTGGACCCGCCGATCCCGATCCTCAGCATGCGGCGCGTCGCCTGACGGCTGACGCCTTCACCCCATTCCGCGCAGGGCCGCCAACCTGGCGAAGGCGAGCGTCAGGGCCTTGCGACGCGCGGGCGCCAGCGGCGTAATCGGCGCAGGGATCACAATGGCGCCGCCGAAGCCGTCGGCCACGATCACCCCGGGACCGCTCGGCAAGGCGGCGCGGGGAAAGTCGGGATCGACGGCGAAATACAGCGCATCACAGAAGGGCAGGTATTCGCCCCATTTGCGGTCGGCGCGCAGGTCCTCCAGGCTCGACTTCACCTCGATGATCAGAATCTCTCCCTTAGGGCCTAGCGCCATGACGTCCGCACGGCGGCCGTTGGGCAGGGGCGCTTCAAAGACCGGGGCATAACCCAGCGCCGCTGTCAACCGCGCCGCCCCGCGGGTGACGGCCAGCGTGATGTCAGGGCGGGAAGGGGCCTGGAGCAGAGCGGACACAGTCCAACTTGTTCCGCTTTTGTGCGCGGCGCAAGGGGGTGTAATGCACGCTTTCAGATGCGACGCCCGGCAGCTCGCGCCTTAAAACCCCGCCCGCCCGTAGATCAGCTTGTTCGTGTCGTAGCCCAGCGCCCTTGTCCGCTCCAGCAGCAGGGTGCGTTCAGCGGGTGGGATGTCCGTCTGCCGGGTGAAGATCCAAAGGAAGCGGCCGGACGGCTCGCCTATAATGGCCCAGCTATAATCCGCCGCGTGATCCAGCACCCAATAATCCTTATAGACAAAGGGAAAGAAGGTGAGGCGCAGCTTGGCGTTCAGGCCGGGGTCTAAGATTTTGACCTCGGCGTGATAGAGCTTGTCCGGCATGGGCGGTTGGCGGCGGCAGGTCTCAGTCGCCAGCACCTTGTCGCCATGGTCGATATAGTCCACGTCGGCGGCGATGCAGCCCTCCTCGATCTTGTTGTGCAGGCGGGCGTATTCAATCCACTTGCCGGTGTAGCGGGCGATGTCCACCGCCTTGGTCGGCTCCGGCGGCTGGAACTTGGTGGGCCACGCCAGGGCGGGGCGGGCGGCGAACAGGACGATCGCCACCGTCAGGGCGAGAAAACGTGTCGATCTTAGCATCAGGCCTCCGGGGCGCCCCAAGCCCCTGCAGTTATAAATCAAGACTTTGGCCGTATGGCGCCCGTGAAAACGCCTTCAAGCAGCAAGCGTTGCACCGGTCGCGACGCCATAGGCCCTGAAAAAGGCCAGCATGCGCTTCCAGCCATCTGTCGCCGCCGTCGCGTCATAGCTGGCGCGATAATCGGCGTGAAAGCCGTGGCCGGCCTCGGGGTAGACGATGATCTCGCTATTAGCCATGCCTGCGGCCTTCAGGGCTTGGCGCATGGTCTCCACATCCGCCGCCGTAATGCCCTTGTCCTGACCGCCATAAAGGCCGAGCACGGGAAACTTCAGCTCGGCTGCGATCTCGATGGGATATTTGCGGGTCGGGTCGCTAACCGGGGCGCCGGCGGCCGGACGGGCGAGGGGACCATACCAGGCGGCGCCCGCCTTGAAGTCTTTGAACTGGGCCGCCGCCATCCACACCACGCCGCCGCCCCAGCAGTGGCCCTCAATCGCCAGGGCGTCGGTCTTCACAAACGGTTGGGCCTTCAGCCAGGCCAGCGTCGCGCCCACATCGCCCATCACCTGGGCGTTGTTCGCGGTCGCCACGATCTTCAGTATGGCCGGAAACTCGGTCAGCTCCGGCAGCTTGTCGGCGCCCGGCGCGCGGAAGAAGAAGGCCGGCGCGATGGCGACAAAGCCGAGCTTGGCCCAGCGGCGACAGACATCCTGGATGTAGGCGTGGACGCCGAAGATTTCCGAGGCCAGCAGCACGGTGGGATTCGCGCCCGCGCCGCTCGGTCGGGCCAGATAGGCCGGCATGGGGCCGCCCACCGTGGGGATCATGACGGTGTCTGTGATCAGCCCGGCGGAGTCCGTCACGATAGGCGCAGCCTCCGCCGACAGCGCCGCCGCCGCATAGCCGGTGAAGATCATGGCCCCAAGGGCGCGTCGGCGCGACAGATGCAGGTCTTCGGTCTGCATGCCGTCGGCGCGGGTCAGGACGGGCATGGGGCGGTCTCCGGCTTCGGTGTTTTGCGGCCATGGTTCGCCCAGGACTGTGATGAAGTCAAAGCGAATAGCCTATGGCCTCCGCAAGGACGGCGACGGCGATCTCGAACGGGGCCTTGCCGCCCAGATCAAGGCCGATGGGCGCTTTCAGCCGGGCGATGGCCGCCTCCGACAGGCCAAGGCGCCTCAGCCGGGCCTGGCGTTCGGGCAGGCGGCGTCGCGCGCCCAAGGCGCCGACATAGGCGGCCGGCGAGGGCAGGGCTATGGCCAGAGCCGTCTCGTCCGCCTCCAGATCATGGGTGGCGACGGCCACATAGGTCCAGACGTCCAGGCCTATCCGGGCCAGGGCGAGGTCCGCCGCGCCGCGATCATAGCGCACGCCGGGCAGGGGCGGGGGCGCCTGGGGTCCCTTGGGGCGCACCAGCCAGGTCTCGAACCCCGTCTGGGCGGCGAGGCCGGCTATGGCCATGGCGGTGGGGTCGCCCCCCACCACGATCATCCGTCGGACGGGGGCGAGGCGGAGGGCTGCGGCTTTTTCCATCGCATCGGCGGCGGCGCGGGTCAGGGGCTGGGCGATGAGCCGGGCCGCCAGGGCCGCCAGAGGCGTAGGCAGGATTGGGGGCGCCTGTTCCGCCGGCCAGCAGGCGCGGGTCAGCCCGTCGCTGACCCAAAGGGCCGGGCGACGCGCCGCGCCAAGCTGAAGCAGGGTCTCCACCGCCGGGTCGTCCGGCGCCAGCCGCTCCAATAGGATTTCAACCCGTCCGCCGCAGACCAGGCGGATATCCGCGAAGGGGCCGCCCTCGCCATAGACCAGCCAGCGCGGCTGATGATCAGCGACGACGGCGCGGGCGTGGGCCGCCAGATCGCCCTCAATACAGCCGCCTGACAAAAAGCCCCACAACTCATCGCCGGCGAACAGCATCTGGGTGCCGGGTGGGCGCGGACCGCCGCCCTCGACCAGGGCCAGAGTCGCCAGGACGCAAGTTTGATCGGCAGCGCGAACCTGGGCCAAGGCGGGGCGGACATCATCGGAAAAGCCGAACACAGGCCAGTCCGGCAAGGCGACGGCGGTGGGCGACGCAGCCTCGGTCATAGCCTAAGCCCGCACGCCGGTCAGGCGTCCTCGACCTCGGGTGTGGCGCCATCCCCGCCGGCCTCGTCAAAGGTCTTGGGGCGGCGACGGCGGACGCGCGGCCGCTTAGTCTCGCCGCTATCTTCGGACGTCGCCGGCGCTTGGAGGAAGGCGGGCGCCTCGCTGACGGAACCGTCTTCGGACCGCAGCATGGGAGAAGTGTCGATATCAGAGAAGGCGAGCGTCGTCAGGGGGGCGTTATCCGGCTCGATCACCGCCAGGGGATCGCGGCCGGGCGCCTCATCGCGCGCGCCATAGTCGCGGCCTTCATTTCGGGGCGCGCGCTCTTCCCGAGGCCGATCCTCGCGGACCCGCTCATCTCTGGGTCGCTCTTCCCGAGGCCGATCTTCCCGAGGTCTGTCATCGCGGGGCCTATCGTCTCGGCGCGGCTCGAAGCGGCGCTGGTCGCGACGAGGCTCAAAGCTCTCCGTACGGCGACCGTCGCGGAATTCGCCCTCCCCACGGGGGGTATTGCGCGGGTCGTTGCGGGTGTCGCTGCGCGGCTCAAACCGCTGCTCGCCCCGGTCGTTTCGACCCTCATAACGATCATTGGAGCGTTCAGGACGCGCCTCATAACGGTCATTGCCGCGATCAGAACGGTCCTGCCGATCCTGGCCATTGCGCTCGGGCCGATCACGACCGTTGCGGACTTCGGCGCCCGTGTCGCGCCCCTCGCCATTGCCGTATTCGGCGGCTTGAGCGTCGGCCTGGGCGTTGGCTTCGGCGGCGGCCTCTTCAAAGCCCTCGCCTTCCTCCTCGAAGTCGATATCCAGGCCGGAGGTGAAGACATCGCGGCCGAGGATTTCAGACGCAGGCCTTTGGGGCTGGAGCATGCGCAGGACGCGGAAGTAATGATCGGCGTGCTGGAGATAATTTTCCGCCACCACCCGGTCGCCCGAGGAAAAGGCGTCCCTCGCCAACTGCTGGTATTTTTCGAACACGTGCTGGGCGTGGCCGCGAATCTTGACGTTTTCCGGGCCGTTGGAGTCGAAGGCGCGGTTCACATTCTGCTGCGGCTTACCCCCGCCGCTATTACCGCCATTGCCGCCGCTGCGATTGCGGCCGCGTTGACGTTTCATACCCTTGAAGTCTCTCATCGTGTGCTGACCGTTTGCGCCTTGATCGTGCGCCCTGCCCTTGGGAGCAGGGCGGGCGCGTGCTGCGCGATCTGAAAAGTTGAAGCCGTCGATGGCCTGAGGTTTGACGTTAAAGCCGAGTCGTTAACCGTCTCCGCTCCGGCGAACACGCGGCCTAAAGTCTGGCTGCGGCGCTCTGGCGATCTCTGGCTATCCCTCGCTGTGGGATCGAGACAGCCGGCGAACTGAGTGGAGACATCGGAGATTTAGCGACTTCAGTCAGATTCTCCAAGGGGTTTTTCGCCCTTAAGGTCGTCGCGCGCCGGATATAACGCGGTCGCGGTTGGCCAGATCCTTCAGCGTGACCAGATCGACGGCCCCTGCGGCCTCGAACAAGGCCTCCACCGCCCTGGCCTGATCATAGCCGATTTCCACCAGGAACCGCCCGCCGGGCTTCAGGACGCGCAGGATTTCCGGGGCCAGGCGACGATAGGCGTCCAGCCCATCCGGCCCGCCATCGAGCGCCAGGCGCGGCTCATGATCGCGCACTTCGGGATCAAGCGTGGGGATCAGGTCTGTGGCGATATAGGGGGGGTTGGAGACGACGAGGTCGAATTCATCGGGCGCCAGCCCCGCCGTCCAGTCGCTGCGCAAGAGGGCCAGCCGCTCATTCAGATCGAGATTGGCCGCATTCTCCCGCGCCACGGCCAGGGCCTCTTCAGACACATCCACGCCCAGTCCCTTGGCCGCCGGTCGCTCCGCCAGGATGGACAGCACGATGGCGCCCGAGCCGACGCCGAGATCCAGCACGGTGAAGGGCTGATGCTCCTCAAATGTCCGCAGGGCGTAGTCGACAATCACCTCCGTCTCCGGCCGGGGCGTCAGCACGGTGGAATTGACCGACACCATGATCTTCCAAAAGCCCTTGCGCCCGACAATATGGCTGACGGGCTCGCGCCGGGCGCGGCGGTCCAGAAAGTCTTGAAACACGTCGGCCTGATCCCCGGTGAGGGGGCGATAGGGATCGCTGATCAGGTCGGCGCGGCTGACATTGGCGGCGGCCTCAAGCAGCAGGCGCGCGTCGATGGCGGGGCTGTCCACGCCGGCCTCTTTCAGGCGATGGCGGGCGCGGGTCCAGGCTTGTACAAGGGTTTGGGTCACGCCCCTATGGTGGCGGGCCGACGCGGGCTTCGCAAGTCCGCAGCGGATTTACGATGCGCGCTGGACATAGATATGGAGCCTTTACGCGGCTGAGGCATACAAGACCGGCGTCGGCGCCCGACACACTTGGGACTGGGCGCCTGGGATGATTTACAATGTGTCTTCAAGACCTTGCTGTATCGGACGATGATGATCGCCAGGCCCGACGCCTGATCAACCTCTCTCGCGCGGGGCGCACCGACGGGATCAGCGTGGCGGGGCCGAAGGCGCTGGATGTCCTCAGCCTCCTTTGCCGCCACGATTTCGAGCGCGCCGCCTGCGCCCGTCAGGCCACTTGCGCGGCCGCCGACGACGCCAGCGATGTGCTGATCCTGGCCGGCCTGATCGCTCATCAAGACCTCCCCGCCCTCCTGGAACGCACCCTCCGCCTCCTGCGCGACGGCGGTGTGCTGGTGCTGCAACTAGTCGACCTCGAAGCCGACCTCGCCCTGCAAACCCTCCTGAGCCAGCTCGGCTACGACCCCATCACCACCGTCTTCGACCTCAGCGACGCCCCGCTGGTGGCCCACACGCTGATGCGGCGGGCTGCGATGCGGATGGCGGCGTGAGAGGCGCTTAAGCAAAGCGTTAGCAGTCTCGAATGAGGGGAGTAATCAAGGCTTCCATTTGATAGATAATGTCACGGCCCTTCAACGTTTCATCTGTCTTGTTTTCTGGATCAGCTTCGAAGTGTATGCGCATCTGATCCGACATGGCTCTGAGCTGGAGATAAAGCTCTTCGCCAAGCTTTGACCGATTTATCTTAAGGCCCTCAATGAGCGCATAAAAAACTGTTTCTATATTTTGCTCTGGAAAATAGCCAGTTTTGTCATTCAAAGATGGAGATTCAAGAACCATCATGGCTAATAGATCTATCAATTCGCTAGGGGTATCTGGAATATGAGGCTTGTAAATACGCGGCATAATTCCCCTTTTTTAGTTGAAGTAATATCGAGCGAGGTATGTAGTATATGTGATATTGGCCTGGGACGTTGGGTTGTATGATAATAAGGCCTTTTGGGGCCGCATCGGCTCTTAAAATGCCGATAACCTGCCCGTCTTTTTCAGATTTAAGCTCAAGGGTCCAATCATATGCTAGGTCGGCAACGCGTGCATCAGGAAGCCTATATGTCGGCGGCGTCGAGCTCGTATTATAGTTGCGATTATTTATCGTAATATTTTTGCCTTTTCCATACGTTACTTGATACATATCAAAAAAATCCTGAAGTTTTCGTCGAACAATTCCGTCGATGTAATTGCCAATTGCCACTTCGCGCGACAAGGAAGGCTTTAGTCGTCCCGCATTCCATTCTTTCACCCCCTCAGCGTAGGCGGCATTGACGGCATTTTGTAAGAAGCTCAACGTTGTAGCTTGTAGAGGTTCGACGTCGCCGCGCACCCGGTATAGCGTCGAGGCGTATTCCATCGACAGATTCATCAACATATTATCGCGAGCTTCAACGGACATTGCGGGAATCCCGCCAACCGGAAAGAGCTCCTCTTCATTGAAACGTGGATTTAGCGCCTTGATTTGCGCCATTATATGGTCATGCGAGACGAGCGTCGCTGCCGCATTCGCCGCGTCCCAAAGTTCGGAATAGCCGATGAGATGGTCGACGGGCGCAAATGGCGCCGCCAGGAACGGGTATTCTTTGAGGAAGGGGACGGCCTCCATCAGGATGGTGTAGTCTGTGGGCGGGCCGTTTGAGCCTCGGCGTGGGAGTCGTGGCGGCTCCACCTCCTCTTCCGGCGGGCCGCCTGTGGCGATCAGGAAGGGGTGGTCGAGGCCGGGCCGGTAGACGCCGTCATCCAGATGTACGGTCGGCGGCGCGGCGACAGGGCGAGCGGCAGGTTCAGTCTGCGCAATCGCCGCCCCTGCATCTCCCGCCGTCCACTCGCCGCCGCCGGTTTCGCCGGCTGGTATTCGATCCTCATCTTCCCAAGCGGCGCCTTTTTCCAGGTCAGCGATGGCGGCCAACTTAGCCATAGCCTCGGGCGTCAGGTCCGGTACGGAAAGGTAGACGGCTTCAATGCCGGCGCGGGCCAGATCGCCGGCTTCGAGCCAGGCGGCTGTGCGGCGCAGGCCTCGGTGGAGGCGTTGAATCTCCGCCTCCGGCTGCGGCCCATACGCTGCGCGCAGCACCTTCCGCACGCGATGCGGCGGCGAGACCTCGCAATGGCGCTTGCCCTCATCGTCCTGGCGCATCCGAGCGAGAACCGCTGCGCCCAGGGCCACGCCGTCCTGGTCACAGGAAAGTCCCGCCCCGCCGCGCGGCGCGAGCCGATACATATGCGCCCAGGGGATGCTCATCGCCCTTAATCTATCCTTGGTTGAGACGGATTATATGTTCTTTTTATGTTCTTTCGTCAACCATGAGCTAGAAAGTTTTTCGCGCCCCTCTCAATCCCGCAAAAACCGATACCCCACCCCCGGTTCGGTCACGATGAACTGGGGCGCGGCGGGGTCGGGTTCGAGTTTTTGACGCAGGTGGCCGATGAAGACGCGCAGGTATTGCACCTCTTCGGACTGGGCCTCGCCCCAGACGGCGCGGAGGAGCTGGCCGTGGGTCATCACCTTGCCGGCGCCGAGAATGAGCTGGGTGAGGAGGTCGTATTCCCGGGGCGAGAGGCGCACAGGCGCGCCGGCGCGGGTGACGAGGCGCTGGACCAGGTCGATCTCCACCTCCCCCGCCCGCACAATCGGCGCGGCGCCGGCCTGGATCACCCGGTTGCGTAGGGCGACCCGCAGGCGGGCCAGGAGTTCGCCTATGCCGAAGGGCTTTTCCACATAGTCGTCGGCGCCCTTGTCCAGGGCCTCGATTTTTTCGGTTTCGCGTTCGCGGGCGGAGAGGATGATGATAGGCCCCTGATAGATCCGCCGCGCCTCCACCAGCACCTCCTTGCCGTCCCGGTCGGGCAGGCCGAGATCGAGGATCACGGCTTCGGGCGGACGCATGGCGAGAGCGGCTAAGCCTTCGGCGCCCGTGTAGGCGGGGACGGTCTCAAAGCCATTGGCCTCCAGCGCCGGGCCTAAGAAGCGGTGGATCTGGTGTTCGTCGTCTATGACGAGGATGCGGGGGCGGTGGGCGGACATGGGCGCCTAAAGAAGCTGATGGTGGAGGGGCGTTTCTTTACGCAGGCTGATCAAGACGCGCGTGCCGTGATCGCCGTGGATGGGGCTGGCGGCGGCGATGCGCCCGCCCATGGCCTCTACAAAGCCCTTGGCGATGGAAAGGCCCAGGCCCACCCCCTTGCCGCGGTCGCTGGGCTGCTGCAGGCGGCGAAACTTGTCGAACACCCGCTCCAGCTCGGCGGTGGGAATGCCCTGGCCGTCGTCTTCGATGCTGATCACCACATTGCCCCGGTCTTCATACGCGGCGACCTCGATATCCGTTCCGTCGGGGCTGTAGGCGATGGCGTTGTCCAGGATATTGACCACCGCCTGCTCCAACAGGCCGGTGTCGATCTTGACCAGGGAGAGTTCGCCGGGAAAGTCGCGGATCAGCTTGCGCGTCCCCAGCCGCCGCTCCACCCGCTCTATGGCGGCGACCAACACGTCGCGCACGTCTGTCCAGTCCATGCGGGGGTTGAGCGCGCCGCCTTCCAGCCGGGTCATGTCCAGCAAGTCGCCCACATAGCGGTTCAGGCGCTGGGCCTCTTCGCCTATGCTTTCCAGAAGGTCGCGCGAGACGTCGGGCCGCATAGTTTCGCCATAGTCCAGCAGGGTGGTCGCGGCGCCCAGAACGGTGGAGAGTGGGGTGCGCAGGTCGTGGCTGATGGAGTTGAGCAGGGCGGCGCGAAGCTGGTCTGAGCGGCGAAAGGTTTCCGCCTCCACCGTCGCCGCCGCCAGCTCCGCCCGCTCCAGCGCCACGGCCCCCTGGTCCAGCAGGGCCATCAGGATGCGCTCATCGCCAGCATCTCCCTCCACACTGCGGAGGGCCGAGACGCCGGCCACCCCGGAGCGGGCGCGCAGGCCCTGCAGCGGCCAGAAGGTCCAGTCGATCTGGGGCAGGGTGCCGGTGCCGGCGCCCGCCGCCTCGCCCTTTTCCCAGGCCCAGCGGGCAGCGGTCATGGCGCCGGTGCTGAGCGGGGCGAGAGCGGGAGCGCCAGCGGCGGGCTTGATCTCGCCGGCCTCGGGCAGGAGGACGATGGCGTCGCCACCCGCCGCCGCCGCCGCCTGTTCTGCGAGGGCCTGGGCCGCCTCCTCCCGCGTCGTCACCGCCGACAGGCGTCGGCTGGCGGCCAGGAGGGAGGCGACAACGGCGGCCCGACGCGAGGTCACCCGCGCCTGATCGCGCACCCGCCCGGTCAAGAGGCCCGTCGTCACGGCCACGGCGAAGAAGACGCCGAAGGTGATGAAGTCGGCGAAATGGCCGATGCTGAAACTCATCCGGGGTTCGATGAAGAAGAAGTTGTAGCTCAGCGCCGCCATCGCCGCCGCCGCCAATCCCGGCCCGAAACCGAAAGCCGCTCCGGCCAGCAGCACGCTGGCCAGGAAGATCATGGCCAGGTTGGCGTTGGCCATGCTGCGGTCGGCCACAGCGGCGATCAGGCAGGCGATGACCACTAGGCCCGCCGCCGCCGCATAGCCGGGCCATTTCATCCGTAAGCGGATGGTCGGCGCGAGGCCGCGCGCCGTCGGCGCCTTTTCGCCCACGGCGTCGGTGATGATGTGCAGGGCCGCGCCGTGGGTGCGCTCCACCAGGGCGTGGGCCAGGGAGCGGCCGAACAGGGTGCGCGACCGGGTGGGGCGGGAGCGGCCGATGACGATCTGGGTGATGTTGTTGCGCGCGGCGTACTGCAACACGGTGTCTAACAGGCTGTCGCCGGTTACGGTCACCACGCTGCCGCCCAGTTGCTCGGCCAGTTTCAGGGCGGCGGCGGTGTTCTGGGCCGCTTCCGCGCGCGGCGGGTTGTTGGGCCGTTCGACATGCAGGACGGTCCAGGGGGCGTCCATCATCAGATCGGACAGGCGTCGGCCCGCCCGCACCAGGGAGCCGCCGAAGGCCTCGCCGCCGATTAGAACTAAGATCCGCTCCCCCGCCGCCCATGGACCCTCGATCCCCTGGCGGCGCATCTGGCTGACCAGCTTGTCATCCACCGTCTGGGCGGCGCGGCGCAGGGCCATTTCGCGGAGCGCCGTCAGATTTTCCGGCTTGAAGAAACGGTCCGACGCCAGGCGGGCGGTTTCGGGCACATAGACCTTGCCCGCCGCCATCCGCTCCCGCAGCTCATTGGGCGTGAGGTCGATCATCTCGATCTCATCGGCGTTGGAAAGGGCGGAGTCCGGCACGGTCTCGCGCACCCGCACGCCGGTAATGCGCCAGACCACATCCACCAGGCTTTCCAGATGCTGGACGTTCAGCGTGGTCCAGACATTGACGCCCGCCGCCAGCAACTCCTCCACATCCTGCCATCGCTTGGGATGGCGCGAGCCCGGCGCATTAGAATGGGCGTATTCGTCGACCAGCAGCAGCTCCGGTCTTCGGGTCAGGGCGGCGTCGAGATCAAATTCCAACAGGGTGCGGGCGCGATACTCCCAAGGCTTGCGCGGAAGGATTTCCAGCCCTTCGCACAGGGCCTCGGTCTCCTTGCGGCCGTGGGTCTCAACCACGCCCACCACCACGTCCAGCCCCTCTGCCCTGCGGCGCTGGGCGGAGGAGAGCATTTCATAGGTCTTGCCCACGCCGGGCGCCATACCCAGAAAGACGCGCAGTTCGCCGCGTCCCGCCTTCCTGGCCTCAGCCAACAGGGCGTCCGGATCGGGGCGGCGCGGCTCCTCAGACGTCATGGCCTAGTATGTGCGGGGCTAGCGGCCCGCTGGATAGTGGGAATCGAGATCAAGATTGACCGCCAGCACATTCACGTGGGCCGCGCCGATGAAACCCAGGGCCGGACCCTGCACATGGCGCGCGATCACGTCCTGCACCTGCGCCACCGTCACGCCCCGGGCCTGCGCGATCCGCACAGCCTGAAAGCGGGCGTTGGCGGGCGAAATATCCGGGTCGAGGCCGGAGCCGGACTGGGTTGCGGCGTCCACCGGAACGGCGCCGCCCAGCGGGTTTTCCTTGCGCAGCGCTGTCGCATCGCTCGCTACGCGGTCAATCAGCTTCTGATCCATGGGGCCGAGATTGGAGCCGGACGAGTTGGTCGCGTCATAGCCGTTTCCGGCGGAGGAGGCGCGGGGATGCAGGTACTGGGGCTTGGCGAAGCCTTGGGCGATCAAGGCCGAGCCCATAACTGTTCCGTTTACGGACTTTACTAGGCTGCCCTGGGCCTGACGCGGAAAGGCGATCCCGGCGATCCCGGTCACAGCCAGCGGATAGAGGACGCCGGTCAGAAGGGTGAAGAGGGCGATCATCACGACCGCGGGGCGAAGATGGGCGAACATGGTGCGGGCTCCCGGCGCTTAGGCGAGGTGGGCGGCGGAGATGAGGACGTCGATAATCTTGATGCCGACAAAGGGCGCGACCAGCCCGCCCAAGCCGTAGATCAGGAGATTGCGGCTGAGCAGCTTCTGGGCCCCGATGGCCTGATACTTCACCCCCTTCAACGCCAGAGGGATCAGGGCGATGATGATCAGGGCGTTGAAGATGACCGCCGACAGGATGGCGCTTTCCGGGCTGGACAGGCCCATGACGTTCAGCGCGCCCAGGCTGGGCAAGGCCACCACGAATAGGGCGGGGATGATGGCGAAATACTTGGCCACATCATTGGCGATGGAGAAGGTGGTCAGCGCGCCGCGGGTGATCAGCATCTGTTTGCCTACCTCGACAATCTCGATCACCTTGGTGGGGTCGGAGTCCAGATCGACCATGTTTCCGGCCTCGCGGGCGGCCTGGGTGCCGGTCTGCATGGCCACGCCGACGTCGGCTTGCGCCAGGGCGGGGGCGTCGTTGGCGCCGTCGCCGCACATGGCGACGAGGCGGCCCTTGGCCTGCTCCTCGCGGATCATGCGCAGCTTATCTTCCGGCGTCGCTTCGGCAAGGAAGTCGTCTACCCCGGCTTCCGACGCAATAGAGGCGGCGGTGACGGGGTTGTCGCCGGTGATCATCACGGTGCGGACGCCCATACGGCGCAGGTCGGCGAAGCGCTCCTTCACGCCCGGCTTGACCACATCTTTCAGATGGATGACGCCGACCAGCCGGTCTCCCTCCGCCACCGCCAGGGGCGTGCCGCCGGAGCGGGCGATGCGATCCACCGCCGCCTCCAACTCCCGCGACATGACGCTGCGATCCATGTTCAGATAACGCAGCACCGCATCCACCGCCCCCTTGCGCCAGGTCTGTTCCGCCGTCTCAAGACCGGACAGGCGCGTCGTGGCGGTGAAGGGGATGGGCGTGGCGCCGGGCGGCGTTTCCGCCGTTACGCCCTGCTCGCGGGCGAGTTCGAGGATGGAGCGGCCTTCGGGCGTTTCGTCGGCCAGGGAGGCCATGAGGGCCGCGCGGACGGCGGCGGATTCGGGCACGCCGGGGGCCGGAATGACCTCCGTCGCCATGCGGTTACCATAGGTGATGGTGCCGGTCTTATCGAGCAGGAGCGTGTCTACATCCCCTGCCGCCTCCACGGCCCGGCCGGAGGTGGCCAGCACGTTGAATTTCAGCAGGCGATCCATGCCGGCTATGCCGATGGCTGACAGCAGGCCGCCGATGGTGGTGGGGATCAGGCAGATAAAGAGCGCCCCCAACACCATGGGATCGAGTTTCACGCCGGAATAAGCGCCCTGGCCGACCAGGGTCACCACCGCGATCAGGAAGACCAGCGTCAGGCCGGCGAGCAGCACGGCGAGCGCGATCTCATTGGGCGTCTTGCGCCGATCCGCGCCCTCGACCATGGCGATCATACGGTCGAGAAAGCTGGAGCCTGCCCCCGCCGTGACGCGCACCTTGATCCAGTCCGACACCACGGTGGTGCCGCCGGTGACGGCCGAGCGATCCCCGCCGCTTTCGCGGATGACCGGCGCGCTCTCGCCGGTGATGGCGGCTTCGTTCACACTGGCCAGGCCCTCGATGATCTCCCCATCCGCCGGTATGACGTCGCCGGCCTCGACCAGGATCACCTGGCCCACGGTCAGCGAACTGGCGGGGGTGGGGACGGTGGCGCCGGTGGCGGGGTCGATAATCAGCTTGGCCTTGGTGTCGACGCGGGCCGCGCGCAGGCTGTCCGCGGCCGCCTTGCCCCGCCCCTCCGCTACGCTCTCGGCGAAGTTGGCGAACAGCACCGTGGCCCATAGCCAAAGGGCGATTTGCAGGGGAAACAGGATGGGTTGATGGCCCAACACGGCCGCGATGGTCGAGACGGTGGCCAGGGCGGCGACAATCTCAGTCGTCAGGATAACAGGGTTGTTGGTCAACTTGCGCGGATCAAGCTTGACCAGCGCATCCCGCCCCGCCCGGCTGAGCAGGGCGCTGGAGGAGCCGGCGCTTAAAATCGAGGCAGCCATCGGACTTACCCTTTCCAATCAATGATTAAGGGCGTGGGTGACGGCGTGCAGCATCTGGAAATGCTCCACGATCGGACCGAGCGCCAAGGCCGGAAAGAATTGCAGACCGCCCAGGATCAGGATGACGCCGATCAGAAGCCCCATGAACTGCAAGGTGTCGGCGGGCAGGGTGCCGGCGGTGGGGGCGAGCTTGGGCTTCACCACCAGCGATCCGGCTACGGCCAGGACCGGAATGGCGTAGCCATAGCGACCGCACATCATGGCTATGCCGAGCGTCGAATCCCACCAGTCGCTCGCCGCAGTCAGACCTGCGAAGGCGGAGCCATTGTTTCCGGTGGCGGAGGTGTAGGCATAGAGTATCTCAGTAAACCCGTGT
>Ga0116226_10000353_pt1 | contig 38792 bp, 27 predicted proteins | sample S1TSphfallax_FD_89692 | JGI IMG/M metagenome (GOLD analysis project Ga0116226, IMG submission 89692) | Host-associated microbial communities from peat moss isolated from Minnesota, USA - S1T2_Fa - Sphagnum fallax MG | ecosystem: Host-associated > Plants > Peat moss > Unclassified | place: USA... | reverse complement strand
GGCCTGGGCAATGGTGCACACGCGGGCCGGGATGGTGCTGCGCGCGGTGGGGGAGAGCGATGTTGCGGCGCATGCGCTGGGCCACCCCGTGATCCGGGTGCGCTATGCGGCGGTTTTGTTTGGCGGCGCGATGGCGGGTTTGGGGGGGGCGTATTTGTCGCTCGCCTCGACGCCGATGTGGATCGAGGGGCTGACAGCCGGTCGCGGGTGGATTGCGCTGGCTTTGGTGGTGTTTGGCGCATGGCGGCCGTGGCGGGTTCTCGCCGGCGCCTATCTGTTCGGCGGGATCAATGTGCTACAGCTTTATTTGCAGGGGGCGGGGTTTGTCGCGGTGCCGACCCAGGTTCTGGCGATGATTCCGTATCTGGCCACGATCGTAGTACTCACGGCGATTTCATCGGGGGGGGCGCGGCGGTTACAGGCGCCGGCTTGTCTGGGCAAGCCGTTCCGGCCGACGAATTAAGGAGTTTCTCATGGCTTTGATCACGCGGCGGGGGCTGGTAGCCGGTGCGGGGGCGGCTGGGGTTTTGGCAGGCTCGGTGCATGCCTCTGCCGCGCCAAGACTGAAGGTGGCGTGGGTGTATACCGGCCCGGTGGCAGACATGGGTTATACGTTCGAGCACGACCAGGGGCGCCAGGCGGTACAATCGCATTTCGGCGATGCGGTAGCCACGCATTTCGTGGAGAACGTGGCCGAGGGGCCGGATTGCGAGCGGGTGTTGCGGCAGTTGGCCGAAAGCGGCGATGGCATGGTGTTTTCCACGTCGTTCGGCTTCATGAATTCGGTCATCCGCGTGGCAAGGCAATTTGCCGACATCAAGTTCGAACAGGCGACGGGGTATAAGACGGCCGCCAATGTTGCCGAGTACAACTTACGTTTTTACCAGGGCCGCTGGGTGTGCGGAGTCGTGGCCGGGATGCTGTCGAAAACCGGCGTGGCCGGTTATGTGGCGGCCTATCCAATCCCCGAGGTGATCATGGGTATCAACGCGTTTACGTTGGCGGCGCGGAAGATCAACCCCGCGTTCCGGGTGAAGGTGATCTGGATCAATAGCTGGGTGGATCCGGGCAAGGAGGCGGATGCGGCAAAATCGCTGGTGGATCAGGGCGCGGATATCCTCACCGACCACATGGATAGTTCGGCCGTGATGCAGATGGCCGAGCAGCGCGGCATTCTGGGGTTCGGGCAGAGTGCCGATCGCAGCGCCATTGCGCCCCATGCCCAGTTGACGGCGATTATCGACAATTGGGCACCCTACTATGTGCAGCGCGTGCAGTCGGCGTTGGAAGGCACCTGGGCAACCGGATCGGTATGGCTGGGCATGAAGGAGGGCATGGTGAAAATGGCGCCCTACGGCCCGGGGATGACGCCCGCGGCGCGCGTGGCGGCCGACACGGCGGTGGCGGGGCTGGTGGATGGTTCCGTGCAGCCCTTCGCTGGCCCGATTGCTGACGCCTCCGGCACATTGCGCGTGCCGGCAGGCACCGTAATGACCGACGCGGAGGTTTTGAAAATGGACTGGATGGTGCAGGGAACGTGATGTCTAACACCCGGATGCGGACGGCGCGCAGGCTGGCGGCGGCCGCACTCATGTTGACAACCGGCAGTCTGCCGGCCGGCCGCGCCGAAACACTGGCGCCGGATTGGCCCACCGGCGGCGGCGATCGGACCGAAAATTACTTCTCGCCCCTGCAGCAGATCGATACCGTGACTGTGGACAGGCTGGGATTTGCCTGGAGCCATCAGCTTGGCACGCATCGGGGGGCGGAGGCGACGCCGGTGGTGGTGAATGGGGTGATGTACACCTCCGGCTATGTCGGCATCGTCTATGCGCTGGACGCCGCCACCGGGCGGGAGCTTTGGCGGTTTGATCCAAAAATCCCTGATCGGGCCTTGCGGGAACCGTGCTGTGATGCGGTGAATCGCGGCGTGGCCGTGTGGCACGGCCGGGTTTACGTGGCCTCGCTCGATGGCATGCTGCATGCGCTCGATGCCACCACCGGGCGACAAATTTTTCAAGCCGATACGATCATCGATCACCTGATGGATTATTCCAGCACCGGGGCGCCTGTTATTGCCGGCAAGGTTGTCGTGATTGGCAATGGCGGCGCCGATATGGGCAAGGGCGGGGTGCGCGGCTACGTATCCGCCTACGATCTGCAAACCGGCGCGTTCAAATGGCGCTTCTTCACGGTGCCGCCCGCGCCGGGAAAGCCCTTTGAACATCCCGAGCTGGCCGCAGCCGCCAAAACCTGGGATCCGCAGCGCGCGAGCGATTATCCAGGCGGCGGCACGGTGTGGGACGGCATGACATACGATCCCACGCTGAACCTCGTGTATTTCGGCACCGGGAACGCGGCGCCGTATGACGTGCGCAAGCTCGGGCCGAAAAACGGCGACGATCTGTTCACCTGCTCGATCCTGGCTTTGGATGCCGATAGCGGCCGCATGGCCTGGCATTACCAGACAACGCCGGGCGATCGGTGGGATTTCGATGCGGTTCAGAAACTCGTGCTGGCCGATCTCGATATCGGTGGCAAGCCACGCCAGGTGGTGATGCAGGCCAACAAGAACGGTTTTTTCTATGTGCTAGACAGGAAAACAGGTGAGCCGATTTCGGCCAAGAATTTTACCTTTGTGAATTGGGCGTCGGGCGTGGACCCCAAAACAGGCCGGCCGGTGGTCACCGCGCAGGCCAATTATTATGAGCAGCCAAAGAATATCTATCCGTCCTGGTCGGGCGGGCATACCTGGCCGCCGATGTCGTTCGACCAAAGTACCGGGCTGGTGTATATTCCGGTGATAGACGTGCCGAATATCTGGCTCGACATGGCACATAACGGCGGAACAGTGAAATACGTCGACGGGTTCTTTAATATCCAGGCGTTTTTTCCCGATGACAGCTACAGCCCTAGAGATTTGCAAGCCCTTTACGGCAAGCTGCCGAGCCTGGCTTCCTTGCAGACGGAGCGGAAAGTCAAACTGGTGCGCGAACTGATCCGCGCGTGGGATCCGGTGGCGCAAAAACTGGTTTGGGAGCATGAGACGTCATCGGGCATGCGTGGCTATGATGGCGGGGTGCTGAGCACGGCGGGCGGCCTTGTGGTGCAGGGCCGCGGCAGCGGCGAGCTGGTATTTTACGATGCCGTCAGTGGGCGCATTTTGAAAACGATCGATACTGGCAGCCATATCATGGCGGCGCCGATGAGTTTCGAAGTGGGTGGCACGCAGTATGTCGCGGTGCAAACCGGGTATGGTGGCGCCGGCATTTCCGTGGGCCCGTTTCCGCCGCACAGTGCGGCGCGCCGTTACGACAACGAGAACCGGATTTTGGTGTTCAAACTCGGGGGCGGCAGCGTGCCAAAACCGCCCGCGCTGGTCGAGGAACCATTTCCGCCGCCGCCCGCCTTCAAGGCATCGCAATCGGAAATAAAGCTGGGTGAAATCAAGTTCGCCGAGCAATGCTCGCGCTGCCATGTGTTTGGGCCGAGTGTCACGCCGGATTTGCGCAAGCTCACACCGGCGGTGCAAGCAGCGTTCGACGCCATCGTTCTCAAAGGCGTGCTGGGCGCCGCCGGCATGGAGCGTTTCGACGATCTGCTCAGCGAAGCGGACGTGCATGCTATCCACGCCTACCTCATCGACCAGCAGCGCCAGGCCTACGCGGCTCAATAGAGTGGGCTGTTAGCCCACCACCGCGCCATCAACCCGCGTGATCTTGGCCCCCCCCTTATCTACCCTTCCCACCACGCGACAAAGAGGGCTACAAATAAGAACAAACCATAAACAAGACTTTCTTTGTCCGTTTCCTCCGGTCGCCTCCGTCCTCGCAATCACAAGGGCTACATGCCGGCGCTGGGCGGGCCTGTGCGCCCATGATTTGAGAAGGACCTGCATTATGGGCAATACGCTAACCGGCTACTATACTGGCACGGTGTATCTTGGTCCGAACGAATACAATTTGACCCTGACCGGGTCCATTGTAGTCACGTCCAACGGCAACAACGGAATCTACGGCGGCACCACAGTTAAGAACCCCTACGTTTATAATGAGGGGGTGATCATTGCCGGCGCGAATGGCAATCACGTCGAGGGCGGCATGGGCGTTTACTTGTACAACGCCGGCACCTTGGTCAATTCGCGCCCAGGTTATTTAGGCGACGCGAAGATTTATGGCGGCACCTGCGGCAACAACGCTTCCGGCAACGGCGAGGAGGGCGGCACCGGGGTTGATCTCGCCGGGGGCGGCCTGTTGAAAAATTATGGGGTAATCAGAGGTGGGGCCGGCGGCAGCAGCACGGCCCACACCGGCGGCGCCGGTGGAGCGGGCATTCTTGCATCGCCGATCACCGACCTAGTCAATCACTACGACATTTGTGGCGGGGCCGGCGGGAATGGCGCAAAGGGTGGCTTGGGCGGGACCGGCGTTGTCCTCGACGGCGGGACGCTGACCAACGACGTTCAAATCCGCGGCGGCGCCGGCGGGAATGGCGGCTCTGCCAGCGGTGGCGCCGGCGTCGAATTGCTAGGCAGCGGCGTTTTGATCAATAGCGGCGACATCACAGGTGGTGGCGCATATACTAACACCGCCAGCTACGCCAGTGGCGATGCCGGCGGCACTGGGCTGATTGGCCTGGGAGCCGGCCGGATCAACAATTATGGCACGATTGCGGGGGGCATCGGATCTGGCGCAGAAACCGGCCATGCAAGCGCGGGCGGCATTGGCGTTTCCCTGACATCCAGTGCGAACTTTGATAACCAAGGCTTTATCTTCGGCGGGTATGGCGGCTACGCGGCAGGCAGCAGCGGGACCGGCGGGGCGGGTGGCGACGGGCTGGTCGTCTCTAACGCAAGCGGTACGATCGACAGTAGATTAGAGATTTCCGGCGGCAAGGGCGGCGGCGCATTCCAAAACGGTGGCGCGGGCGGCATCGGCGTTATGCTGAGTGGCGGCGGCACGTTCATCAATTTAGGACATATCTATGGTGGCACAGGCGGCTCCAGCAACTCATCAAGCGGCATCGGCGGTGCTGGTGGCGTAGGGATTTACCTAAATGGCGGCACGCTGATCAATTCAGGCGGCATAAGTGGCGGCAGCGGAGGCGAATCCAAAGGTACCGCAGGTAACCCCGGCATATCGTTGGTTTTCGGCAAGACCGCATCGACCCTGGTGCTCGATCCTGGCTCATTTATAGCTGGCAATGTCACGGCCAATGCCGCCGCGGCGGACGTGCTCGACCTCGCCGGCTATTCCGCCGGCACGCTCGTGGGCCTCGGCTCGTATGGCTTCATCGGATTCAACACCGTCAATGTCGAAAGCGGCGCGCACTGGACCGATATCGCGAATTTCAGCACCGCCGCCGCCGGCAGCGAGCTCAATGTCAACGGCACGCTGGCCATCAGCCATTATTTGCGCGATGCGGGTTCGGTGAACCTCGCCGGCGGCGGCGGTTTGCAAGAAGCAAGCAGCGGCATCGTTAATCTCACCAGCCTCGTGCTTTCGGGCGGCACGCTTTCCGTCGGGAGCAATGCGATCTTTATCGTGGGCGGCACCGCCAATGCCGATGGGGAGGAGACGGGAGCGGTATCGATCGATTACGGCACTACGCTCGACGCGTTTGGCGTGATCGAGGGCGGCCTCGCCGGGGAAGGCACCGCCAACGTAACAGAGGGTTCCCTGGCGGTGACAGGCGCGGTCTATGACTCGGTCATTGTTTCGGTAGCACAGGGGGCGATCGCCGATTTCTCCGGCGGCGGCACATTTGGCACGGTCAGCGGCGAAGGCGTTTTGCAGCTGGACGGCACCACCACCTTCACCATGGCGTCCGGCACCACCGTGTTCGACATCGCCGAAATACTCATCGATCCGAAAGCGACCCTGTCCGGCACCGGCACCATCACCGGCGCCCTGGTCAACGCCAAGGGTCTCCTGACCGAATCGGGTGGCACCCTCGCCGTGGAAGGTGCAGCGAGCGGCAATGGCAGCTTTGCCGCCAGCGGCACCGGCACGCTCGATTTTGCCGATGGAATAACGACCACAGGCGTTCTCTCCGGCACCGGCACAATCCAGATCAACGGCGCCAGCATACTCAATGTCGGCGCAAAACTGGGCGCGAGCCATGTGGTCGATACGGCGAATATCACGCTGGGCACAGGCGAGAAAATGACGCAAACACCCAAGCATGTGTTCAACATGGCCCCAGCGTCCGGGAGCACAATCACCCTGGCGGGCGCCGCAGGCGACAGTTTCACCAATGAAGGCACGCTGAACGGCAAAGGCCCCGGCACGGCCGATGTAAATGTCGCGTTTATCAATTCGGCGGCTGTCGCGGCAAATGGTGGCACGCTCGCCTTTCTGGGCAGCGTCAGCAACTCCGGCACAATGACGTCTGCGGGCGGCACGCTCAGCTTCGCCACGCAAGTTTCTGGCTCCGGCACACTCCTGGTCGGCACATCGGGAACAATGTTGCTGCAGGACGGTGTGGTGGCCGCGCAGAGCATAGATTTCAAGGGCACCACTGGCCTGCTCGACCTGTCGGAGATTTCGAATCTTGCAGCCTCGATCACCGATTTCGGAGCGAAGGACCGCATCGACATGCTCAACACGAAAGTCACCAGCTTCTCCTTCTCCGGCGGCGACCTGACGCTTAGGGATGGTACGACCCAAGTTGGGGTGCTGAGTTTTGTCGGTTCCTACACGCAGTCGGATTTCGCCATCGGCGCCGACGGCCATTCAGGCACGGTCATCACGTTCAAGTAATACAAAGTGGTGCAACCGCGCTTCGCCATAGACTGGGGGAGGCGCCTTGGGTGAGCCTGCTCCCCTTGCCCCCGGACTCCCCGGCACTGGTAGGATTGGCGGGGAGTTTGGGGGGAACCATGATGGTTCCCCCCAATCTATTTGAAGGAAGCGTGTCGTTTTGAGACAAAATTTGTTTGGCTAGGTCATTTTCCGATCGCGTCGGGTGAGTGCAGTCGTTCGGAAAATGCTCTAGCTCTTTGTTTTGGCGAGCATCTTTATCCGACGGGTAACCCCGTGCGGTCGGATGATGCTCTAGCTCTTTGTTTTGGCGAGCATCTTTATCCGACGGGTAACCGCGTGCGGTCGGATGATGCTCTAGCCTGCATCGCTCTGGACGAGGCGGGGACCCGGCGGCCGCATGCGTGCCATGCCCACCCGCATCGCCCAAGCGCGATACGGGCGACATTTACCTCGGAATTTGCTTCAGCAAAGCCTGCGCGCGCGCCAGCTGCTGGCTTTGCGGCGCGTCATAGCGTTGTGCATCCGCCACCGCCTGCGTAGCCAGAGCGCGCGCGTCCTGCACGCGGCCCAAAGCGGCCAGGGCGCGTGCTCGGACCAACTGCACGTCCACGCGCCTGCGTCTATCGTACATCCCCGTCGTCGCATCGATCAGTTTCACAGCGCGTGCGGATTGCGCATCGGCCTCTGCCGTGGCGCCTGCGGCAAGGGCGATACGCGCCAGCCCCGCCGCCGCCATCGCGGCCCCCGCCGAGGGCGCCCCCTTCGCTCGCTGCAGCACGGCGGTAAATTCCCGTGTTGCCGCAGGCGTATCGCCATGGTCCAGCAGGAACCGCGCCCAGCGCTCTTCCATTTGAAGAACAATGACCGACGAGGGTCCTTCGTAGGCGAAAGTTTCGTCAAGAGCCGCCTTGAGCATTTTTCGGGCCTCCTCAGCCCGGCCGGCTTGGTCGTAAACATCACCAAGCAAATATTCAGTTTCCCGCACCATATATTCGTCCTGTGCCGCAACGCGCAGTTCCGCGAGCGCTTTCTCCAGCAGCGGGATCGCTTCCGCGGCGCGACCCTGGCGCGCGAGCGCGCCGCCATACTCCTTCCGGACTAAGGAAGGCGAGCCCGTCGCTGCGTCGCGGTTCAAGCCCGGCGTCATCAGGCTTTGAAAAAATGCAATTGCCCGGTCCCGGTCACCATCCATGTCGGCGATGTATCCTCGATCGACAACCGCACTGATATACCAATAACTTTGCCGGCCTAAACTATGCTCGGCCATCCTCTGGGCCTCAGCCCATTGCGCGTCGGCTGTTTTTTCGTCGCCCGTACATTCCAGATACTGGCCGAGGTCTTCCCGGTGGCAAATCTCCTCCATGGTATCGAACCGGTGTTCCGCCACCAGAACACGATACTCCTTTTGCCTTGTAGCAATAGCGTCCTCGCATTGCTCGTTCAGGTATTGGTAGCCTGAAAGCTCCTCAAGGGCGCGGGTGTAGGAAATACCTCTGGGCATCAGGCGTTCGAAGATCGCAACTGCGGAAAGCAGGTCGGCAGTGGCTTCCACGCGCCCGCCGTGCACGTCGCGCATAGAAACCCCCCGTGCATAAAGCCATTTTGCCCATTGAACACTGTTTCGCCCGTATAGCGAAAGGAGCGGTTCGCGGATACCCGCGAGCATTTTCCTCGCCTTGTCCTCATCCTGAAAAAACACCTCGCTATCCACGAGGTCCATGCTCGCATCGATCACGCGCGGATCGAGCGGGCCATACAGGGCGCGTGCAAGCTCCAGCCGCCTGCTCCAGGCCGCTTCGGCCCGGGTGCTGTCATCGAGCGCGTTGTAAATGTCAGCGATCGTGTGGAGCAGCTCGATCTCGGTTGCCTTGTCGCCGGCAAAAGCGGCATCGGCGCGCTCGGCGCCGATATCGAAAAGCTCCTTTGCCGTCATTTTGGTGATGGCGCGGCCGCTCCGCGGATCGCCCTCGGCGAACAGATTGATCAGATAAGTCTTGATCGCGTTGGCGCGGGCCGCCTGCGCCTCCGCACGATGGGCCTGCCAGGCGACGCCAGCCGTGCCGGCCGCCAAGGCGAGCGCCAGAACCCCCCCGAGTGACACGCCAAGCGCATTGCGCCGCACGAATTTCTGGGTGCGCACCGTCCAGCCGATCCGCCGCGCCTGCACCGGCTGCCCCAAGCGCCAGCGGCGCAGATCGGCGGCAAAAAAATCGGCCGAGTCATACCGGGCTGATGGTTCCAGCGCGATCGCCTTGGCAAGCACCGCATCGAGGTCGCCGCGCAGCCGCGACGCCACCCTTACCTCCGGCAGGCCGGCCGCCTCGGGATCGGCGCGATGGGAGGCGAGCGGCGCGGCCGCTGCGTCCTGACCCACCGGCACGCTTTTGAATGGGCGGTGGCCGGTGCACAGCTCGAACAGCAGAACGCCAGCCGAAAACAGATCGGTGGCCACCGTGATCGCCCCACCCTCCAGCTGTTCGGGCGCGGCGTAGGCAGGGGTGGCCAGGCGCGCCAGCGGCTGCGTGAGGGTCACGTGCTCGGCGATATCCGGGTGCAGCAGCTTGGCGATACCGAAATCCAGCAGCTTGGCCTCGCCCTCGGGGCCTACCAGCACATTGCTCGGCTTGATGTCGCGGTGAACGATCAGCCGGCGATGGGCGTAACTGAGCCCTTCCAGCACCTGCTGGATCAATTCGATCCGGCGCTCGAGGGTTGCGCGTTCAGTGCGGCACCATTCGGTGATCGGCTGGCCTTGCACCAGTTCCAGGGCCAGATAGGGATGGCCGGTGGCGCTGGTGCCGGCATCGTAAAGCTGGGCGATATGCGGGTGGGAGAGGCCCGCGAGTGTATCGCGTTCGCGGGCAAAGCGCAGGCGGAACGGGCCGCCCAGCAATTCCGCGTGGGGCAGTTTCAGGGCAACTTCGCGCCTAGGCCCGTCGTCACCGCGGGAGGCGCGCCACACCTCGCCCATGCCGCCCTCGCCGATCCGCGCTTCGAGGCGATAGGGGCCGACGGCATCGCCCGCGGCAAAAGTGTCCTCGGCCGGCGCCAGCCTGAGCGCGGACGGAAGACCCAGCACGGGACCGGTGCCCGCCCGTGTGCCGCCGGCCAGGATATCGGCCAGCGTCGGCTTAAGGTCGGCGTCGGCCTCCGCCAACCCATCCAGCCATGCGGCGCGATCGGCCTCGGGCAGATCGAGCGCCGAGTCGAGCAGGGATGAAAAGCGTGGCCACCGCGCGGCTGGGCAGGGAAGTTTTCGCATGGGCAAAGTCCATCGTTTTCCCATCAGGACGGCGTTGCGATGCGTAAGCGGACATGTGGTTTTAGAAAATTCGCAAGGGCGATCGCAAGTGACCCGATTCCGAAGTTCGTTGGATTGCAATAAGGTCGGAACCGGGACGCTAAAGCATTTTCTGTTCGGGGGCAGGACACTCGCTCTTTAGTGTCAGTGGCCTGCTTATCCCCTACGCAAGCCTTGAAGAACGGCGAAGTTCGGGGGCAGGACACTAGGCATCGAGCATCGAGCGCAACAGAAGGCAGGCTTTCGTCCAATCCCGCCGTATCGTGCGGTCGCTCACGCCCAGGGCCTGACCGATTTCAATCTCGGTGAAACCGGCGAAATAGCGCATCTCCACCACCTGGCAGAGGCGCGGCTCCACCTCCGCCAGGCTGCTCAGCGCTTCGTCGATCTGCAAGGGCTCATCGGCGGCCTGGCTATCGCCGATGGCGGTGTTCAGGGTGATGTGCACCATGTCGCCGCCGCGGCACAGGGCGTTGCTTTCGCGGATCAGATCGACCACGACACTGCGCATGGTGCGCGCGGCATAGGCCATGAAGGCGCCGGGCGATGCATCGCGCAAAGCCGCCGCGCTGGCCACGCGAATATAGGCCTCGTTGACAAGGCCCGTTGTTTCCAGAAGCGTATGCGGGCCGCTGCGGCGAAGCCGCGACCGGGCCAGACGTTTCAGATCGGGGTAGAGCCGGGACCAGAGTGAATCGATGGTCTCGGTCTGATCTACGTCATTCATCCCTGATCCAATCTGGCGATATGGCTTAAATGCTCATAGGGTATGCGGGCGACCTTGCTACGTCAATGCACCGAAAATTGGGCATGAGCGCATCATACAATGGGGTAGGACTGGGTTAGAATTTCCTGCGAATGGCTTGGCGCGGTCGGATAGGTTTGCGGACAACATCCCGGCGAGGCTGACGATCGGGTGGATGAAGACAGTATGTTCTTTTTTAAGAAACGACCCAAAGACCTTTTGTTCCTTGCCCGCGTGCCAAGCCCACGATGCCCTGGATCATGCCAGTTTTTTGCTTCTTTTCTTCAAAAAAGAAGGCCTTCCTTTCTCCCGTGGGTCAGGCATGCTGCCGGCATGACACTCGACGATCTCAACGCAGCCGATGAGGCCGGCTTCGTGGCGGCACTGGGCGCGATCTACGAGCACTCCGCCTGGATCGCGGCCCGCGCCTGGGCGCTAAGGCCGTTTGGCGATATTATGGCGCTGCGTCAGGCGATGGCCGAGATTGTCGCGGAGGCGGGCGCCGAGGCCCAGCTAACACTGGTGCGGGCGCATCCAGACCTCGCGGGCAAGCTAGCCCGCGCAGGCACCTTGGCGCCAGCTTCGGCAGAAGAACAGGCGGGCCTGGGGCTCGACCGGCTATCCGATGCCGAGTTCGACGAATTCGAGCGGCTGAATACTGCCTATCGCGCGCTGTTCGGCTTTCCTTTCGTGATCGCGGTCAAGCGGCAAACCCGGGCCTCCGTGCTGGCAGCGTTTTATGCGCGGTTGGGGCATACGCCGGCGCAGCAATTACAGACCGCGCTATCCGAGATCGATGCCATCGCCGGGTTTCGGCTCGATGCGCTGCTGACGGGATAGGGCGTGGACCTGAACACGGTGAACGCGGTGGTGCGCCCCCGCACGCGCGCGGCGCTGCCCGCCTGGGCCGCCGGTGACGCGTTCGTCGCTGGCGGCACATGGATGTTTTCGGAACCGCAGGTCGGCGTGACGCGGCTGGTGGATCTGATGGCGCTGCGCTGGCCATCGCTGTCGCTGGGCGACGCCGGCCTGGACATCGCAGCGACCTGCAAGCTGGCGGAGCTTGAATCCTTCGAGGCACCGGAGGAGTGGCGGGCGGCCCCGGTGATCGGGCAATGCTGCCGGTCTTTGCTCGGATCTTTCAAAATACGCCGGGTGGCGACGGTGGGAGGCAATTTATGCCTGGCCCTGCCGGCAGCGCCGATGGCAGCGCTGGCGGTGGCAATGCACGGGACGTGTATTATCTGGGATGAAGCAGGCGGGCAGCGAGAAATCCCCGCCGATGGGCTGATCAATGGCGCTGGGCAAACGGTGCTTCGACACGGCGAAATTTTGCGCAGCGTGACCTTACCGCTCAAAATTTTGCGGCGGCGGGCGGCATTTCGGCAAATGTCATTGACGGCCCATGGCCGGTCGGCGGCGCTACTGATCGGCACCCGGGTGCTGGGCGGCGTGGAGCTGACGATGACAGGGGCCGTGCCGCTTCCCGTGCGCGTAACGCTCGCCGAGGGCATGCACGGAGAGGCGCTTGCCCAGGCCATAGATGCGGCGGTGCCCTGCTGGTTTGACGATGTTCACGGCCGGCCCAAGTGGCGGCGGCGGATCACCCATCTGATGGCTGCCGAAATCACCCGTGATCTGCTGGCGTGATAGCGTTTTTGCTGAATGGCGTCACGCAAAAGGCTGAGCCCCGACCAGGGCAATGCCTGCGGACATTGTTGCGCGAGCTTGGCTGCTTTGGCGTGAAGCGCGGTTGCGACAGCGGCGACTGTGGCGCGTGCACGGTGTTCCTGGATGACGAGCCAGTGCACGCCTGCCTGGTGCCGGCCTATCGAGCGGAAGGCTGCGCAGTGACGACCATTGAGGGCCTGGCGCGCGGTGGGGCCCTGCATCCGATGCAGGCTCGGTTTGCCGACATGCAAGCGTTTCAATGCGGATTCTGCACGCCGGGCATGATCATGACTGCAGCCAGCCTGAACCAGGCGCAGATTGCCGACCTGCCAGAAGCGATGAAGGGCAATCTGTGCAGGTGCACCGGATATCGTGCCATCGCCGATGCGATCAGCGGAACCGCCACCGCCGGGCAAGAGGCGGTTCGCGCGCCCGCGCGGATGGGCGTGCTCACCGGCTCAGCCCGCTTCACACTTGATACCGAACCGGCCGCCGGCTTGCTGCACCTGAAGATTTTGCGCTCTCCCCATGCGCATGCACGGGTGGTGCGGATCGATGCGGCGGCGGCGCTTGCACTCCCGGGCGTGTGCTGCGTGCTGACACACGCCGACTCGCCGGCTGCGCTCTTCTCCACCGCGCGCCACGAGAATCATCTCGACGATCCCGACGACACGCGCGTGCTCGATGACATCGTGCGGTTTGCCGGGCAGCGCGTGGCCGCCGTGGTCGCCGAAAGCGTGGTGGCGGCCGAGGCGGGGTGCCGCGCGCTCGATGTGACATACGAGGTGTGGGACGCCAATTTCGCCACGGAACAGGCGGATATGCCGGGTGCAAGATTGCTGCACGGCGAAAAGCTGGGTTCGCGTATCCACGATCCGGCGCGCAATGTCGTGGCTTTCCTGGAAGGCGGCAGCGGCACCACGCAAGCGGCTGAAGCCGCGGCCGCGGTTGATGTCGACTGCGAATTCCAAACCCAGAGGGTGCAGCACGCGTCGTTGGAAACACACGCGGCCATAGCCTGGGTGGATAGAGGCGGCCGATTGAACGTCTGCAGTTCCACGCAAGTGCCTTTTCTGGTGCGCGACACGCTGGCCGGCGTGCTCGGCCTGGAACGCGACAGGGTACGCGTATTTTGCGAGCGCGTGGGTGGCGGGTTCGGTGGCAAGCAGGAGATGCTCGTCGAGGACGTGGTCGGGCTGGCGGCGCTGCGCACCGGCCGCACCGTGCAGCTGGAGCTTACGCGCAGCGAACAATTTGCGGGGACCACGTCTCGGCATAAGTTCAAAATGCGCGTGCGGCTCTGGGCAAAACGCGGCGGCGAACTCGCGGGTATGGCGCTGGATGTGCTGTCAGACACCGGGGCTTACGGCAATCATGCGGGCGGCGTGCTGTTCCATGCCTGCGGCGAGGCAATCGGCGTTTACCGCTGCGCCAACAAATACGTGTGCGGCAAAGCCGTCTATACGAACACGCCACCTGCCGGGGCGTTTCGCGGCTATGGTCTGAGCCAGACGATCTTTGCGGTGGAGCAGGCGATGGATGAGCTGGCACACAAACTTGCGATGGATCCGTTCGCGCTGCGCCGTAAGAACATGATTCGGCCAGGCGACGCCATCACCGCCTATGGTGGTGAGCACGACGATGTCGAAATCGGCAGCTATGGGCTAGATCAATGCCTGGATCATGTGGAGGCGGCGTTAGCGCGCGGCAACGGGGTGGAGGCGCCGAACGGGGATGGGTGGTGCAGCGGCACGGGCATGGCGCTGGCGATGATCGAAACCACGCCGCCGCACGGCCATCGTGGCATGGCGCGGGCCGAGGCATTGACGGGCGGCAGGTATCGGCTGACGGTGGGCACGGCGGAATTCGGCAACGGAACCACAACCGTACACGCGCAGCTGGCAGCGGCGGCTCTCGGCACCTCGCCCGACCAAATCGATATCGTGCAATCCGATACCGATCTTCTGGCACATGATACCGGGGCCTTTGGCAGTACGGGCACCGTGGTCGCGGGGCTCGCAACGCAGCGCGCGGCGCAGAGCCTGGGTGCCCAGATTCTAGCTGCCGCAGCCGGCGTGCTGGGTGAGCCGGCGGAGCATTGCCGCCTGGCGGGCGGCATGGTCGAAGGGCGGATCGGGCAGGTTTCGGTGGCGGCGCTGATCGAAGGTTTCGGCGTTTTGGCGGCGGAAGGAGAGAGTAGCGGCACACCGCGGTCGGTCGCATTCAATGTGCAGGGGTTTCGGGTGGCCGTGCACCGCCCCACCGGCGTAATCAGGATTTTGCAGAGCGTGCATGCCGCCGATGCAGGCACGGTGATCAACCGGCTGCAATGCACGGGGCAGATCGAGGGCGGCGTTGTGCAGGCCATCGGCGCGGCACTCTACGAAGACTTGCAGCTGGGTGAGGATGGGGCGGTGGCAAACCCCTCATTCCGCGGCTACCATATTCCCACGATGGCAGATGCGCCACGCACCGAGGTATTTTTTGCCGATACCTACGATCGGATCGGCCCAGGCGGGGCTAAGCCCATGAGCGAGAGCCCGTTCAATCCGGTGGCCCCGGCGCTGGGGAATGCGATTCGCGATGCGACGGGTGTGCGCCTGCATGCAACGCCGTTCGCCGCGGACAGAATATACCACCTGTTCGATGCGCCGGGGGACCTTGGCTGATGGGCACGCTGCTGGTTCGCGATGCCGCGATGCTCGTCACCATGGACGAGGCGCGACGCGAAATCGCGGGCGGCGGCTTTTTTGCGCGTGATGGACTGATTGTCGCCGTTGGAACCGGTGACAGCCTGCCGGATACCGCGGATGATGTGCTGGATGCATCAGGCCAAATCGTGTTGCCTGGCCTGGTGAATTGCCACCATCATCTCGATCAGGTGCTGACGCGGAATATCCCAGCTGGACAGAACGCGGAGCTGTTCGACTGGCTGCGGGCGCATTACCGTGTGTGGGCACGTAGAAGCCCCGCGGCGTCACGCACCGCCACGCTGGTGGGCCTGGCCGAGCTGGCACTCTCGGGCTGCACCACCGCCTTTGATCACGCCTATTTCTTTCAGAACGGCTGCCGGGTAGACGACCAGATTGCCGCAGCAGCCGAAATCGGCGTGCGTTTCATGGTCTCGCGCGGCTCGATGTCGCTCGGCGAATCGAAAGGCGGGCTGCCGCCGGAATCCTGCGTGGAGCAGGAGGATGACATCCTGGCCGATTGCGAGCGGGTGATCGGGCGCTATCACGACACATCGCATGGCGCGATGCTGCGGATCGTGCTAGCCCCCTGCTCGCCTTTTTCGGTCACCGACCGGTTGATGCGGGAGTCGGCCAAACTGGCGCGGGCGCATGGCGTGCGACTGCACACCCATCTTTGCGAGACCGCGGATGAGCAGGCTTACACCCTGGAAAAGCACGGCGTGCGGCCGGTGGCTTACATGGCCGATCTCGGCTGGGTGGATAACGATGTCTGGTTCGCGCACGCGGTGAAAGTGAACGACGCGGAGGTCAGCCTGTTCGCCCGCACCGGCACCGGGGTTTGCCATTGCCCCACCTCCAACATGCGACTGGCCTCAGGGATCGCGCCATTGCGCAAATATCTGGATGCGGGGGTACGCGTCGGACTGGGGGTGGATGGGTCGGCCAGCAACGATGGTGGACATTTGCTGGCGGAGGCAAGGCAGGCGATGTTGTTGGCGCGGCTGAAGCTGGCGGTGGAGCCCGAGGCCGCGCGTATCTGGACGGGGGCGCGGGATGTGCTGGAGGTAGCGACACGAGGCGGTGCCGCGGTGCTGGGGCGAGACGATATCGGGGCGCTGCAAGCCGGCAAATGCGCCGACTTTTTCACGCTCGATCTTGATGCGATTGGCTATGCGGGCGGGCTGAGCGATCCGGTCGCGGCAATCGTGTTTTGCGCCCCGCGCACGGTGCGCCATTGCTGGGTGCACGGGCGGCCTGTGGTGACCGATGGGCGGGTCGTGACGATCGACATGGAAGCTGTCGTCGCCGAACATAACATCCAAGCGGCGGCGTTGCTGGCGTGATCAGGAACGGCCTCCCACCCCGCAAACCAGCGGCCGAGCTGGCACACCACATCCGCGACGAGTACCGTGCCGGCCGGCTGAGCCGGCGGCAGTTCCTGTCCCACGCGGCGAGGATCGGCTTGCTGGCAGCAGCACCGGCCAGGGCGGCGACACTGGGCCGACCTGGCGCCACGATACGCGTGGCAAGCCAGGTGCCGGCCGGCGAAATCGAGCCGCTGACCGTATCGGAAATCGGCGGGCTGGTGATGCTGTGCCAGACCGGCGAATTTCTGATCATGGACGGCCAGGACCTGATCCTTCGGCCGTCACTGGCGCTCAGCTGGACACCGAATGCCGATTGCTCGGTCTGGACTTTTGCCCTGCGGCCAGGGGTAAAGTTTCATGACGGACAGTCTTTTGGCGCGGCCGATGTGGTCGCCACGATGGACCGGCTGAGCGATCCGAAAGCGGGGTCCAATGCGCTGTCGGTGCTGCGCGGCGTGCTGTCGCCTGGCGGTACCAAGCGCGTGGACGATCTGACGGTGCGGTTCGAGCTGGATGCGCCGAACGGAAATTTTCCGTTCTACGTCTCGTCGGACAATTACAACGCGATCATGCAGCCGGCGAATTACGCCGGCGATTTCGAAAAGACTTTTAACGGTACAGGGCCGTTCCGGCTGGAGCGGTATCAGCCGAAAGTGGGTGCGAGCTTCGTGCGCAACCCTGACTACTGGGGCCGAAAGGCGTTGCCGGAACGCAGCGAATTCCTGTTTTTCAACGATCAGCAGCCGCAGCTTCTGGCGCTGGAAGACGACCAGGTGGACGTGATCGTGCAAATCTCGGTGCAGGGCGCGCAAGGCCTGCTGCGCGACCCCGATGTCAGGATCATCGATTTCCCCGCGGCCACGCACCGGCAGCTGCATTTGCGGTGCGACGAAGGGCCGATGGCGGATAAGCGGGTAAGGCAGGCTATCGCGCTCAGCCTCAACCGGCCCGGGCTGATCCATGGCCTGTTCCAGGGGCGGGCGAAACTTGGCAATGATTCGCCCTTTGCCCCGATCTACCCCTCCACCGACCCGAACGTGCCGCAGCGCGCCGAGGATATCGCCAAGGCGCGCGACCTGATGCAGGCGGCCGGCCAAGGCAATGGGTTCGAAACGACGCTGACCACCGAACGCCTGCAGGAGATCCCCGATCTCGCGGTTCTCGTGCAGAATGCGTGCGGAGACATCGGCATCAAGGTGAATCTGCGGATCGAGGACGGGGCCACCTATTACGGCGCCGCGCAATTCGGCCGGTCGGACTGGCTGGATAGCCCGATGGGCATTACCGATTACGGCCATCGCGGCGTGCCGAACGTGACGCTGGCGGCGCCCTATCTGAGCCACGGCGCCTGGAACGCGGCGCATTTCAAAAACCCCGACTATGACAGGCTTGTCGCGAGCTATATCGCGGCCATCGATCTTTCTACCCAGCGCGGTATCGCCGGCCAAATCCAGCGCTTGCTGCTGGATGAAACGCCGGTGATCATCCCCTATTTCTACGATTATATCGCCGCCACGGGCCCCAGCGTGCGCGGTGTGGCGGTCAGCGCGATGACGCAGGTGTTCCTGCAGGATGCGTCGTTCGGGTGATCGGGCGGGGCATTCTTGCGGCGGTATTTCGCCGGGGGGCGCTGAGCCTGCTCACGCTGGTGCTGCTGAGCATGGTGATCTTCGCCGGCGGCCAGTTGCTGCCGGGCGATGTGGGGCGGTCGATCCTAGGGCCGCTCGCCGATGCGCGGGCGGTCGCCGCGCTGAACCACCAGTTGGGCACAGATGCGCCGCCGGTGCTCATGTATTTGCGCTGGGTCGGCGGTTTACTGCACGGGTATATGGGCATGTCCTACGCCTATCGCAGCCCGGTCGCGCCCTTTATCGGCCATGCGCTCACAAAATCCCTGGCTCTGGCGGCCGTCACCCTGGTGATCGTGATCCCGCTTTCGATTGGCGCGGGGATCATGGCCGCGCTGTATCGGGGCCGGTGGCAGGATCGGGCGGTGACACTCGGCGGCCTGTCGCTCACGGTGGTGCCGGAATTCGTATCCGGCATCCTGCTGATCCTGGTTTTCGGCGTGTGGCTGCGCCTCCTGCCGATTTCCGCCAATACACGACCGGGCACAGGGCTGCCGGAGCAGCTGCGCCATCTCATTCTCCCGTCGCTGCCGCTGGTGCTGATCCTGTTCGGCTATATTGCACGCATCGCCCGGGCCGGAATGGTGGAGGCGCTGGACGCCGATTATACGCGCACGGCGACGTTGAAAGGATTGAGGCGGCGAGCGGTGCTGTTCAGGCATGTGCTGCGCAATGCGTTGCTGCCGACAATTACGGTGATCGCCGCGCAAACCAGCTATCTGCTCGGCGGCCTGGTGGTGGTGGAAACGCTGTTCCGCTATCAGGGCATTGGCAGCCTGATCCTCACCGCCGCCCGCGGCAAGGATTATCCGATGATGGAGGCCGGCATTCTCACAGTGGGGGCGGCCTATATTCTTTCCGCGATCGCCGCCGACATGGTGATCGCCGCACTTGATCCGCGCGCCAAGGCGGCACAGCGATGAAACCCCTGGAGCGGCTCGCGCGGCCGGGGTTTCTGCTCGGCTTTTCCATTGTGCTGTTCTGGGTGATCTGCGCGCTGTTCGGCGGGTTCCTGGAACCGCAAAACCCCTACGCCGACGATCTGATGAATGCGCTGGCACCGCCTTCCGCCGCGCATTGGTTCGGCACCGACCAGATTGGGCGGGACATTTTCTCCCGCATCATCGCAGGCGCGGCACCTATCCTCTCGGTCGCGCCGGCGGCGACGTTTCTGGCGACATTGTGCGGAACGGCGCTGGGGCTTGTCACCGGCTATGCGGGCGGGTGGATCGATGCGCTGCTGAGCCGGCTGATCGAGGTGATCCTGGCGCTACCGCTGATCGTGGTGGCGCTGCTGGTGCTGGTCGCCCTCGGCCCCTCATCTCTGAACGTCACCCTGGTGATCGCGCTGGTGTTCACACCGATCATCGCACGCACGGTCAGAAGCGCCACGATCACCGAATGCAAGCTGGATTATGTTCCGGCGGCACAGCTGAGGGATGAAGGCGCGCTGCATATCATGTTCGTCGAAATCCTGCCGAACATCCTGCCGCCGATCATGGTGGAGGTCACGGTTCGCCTGGGCTATGCCATCTTTACCGTGGCCTCCTTAAGCTTTCTGGGTTTTGGCATCCAGCCGCCCTCGCCGGATTGGGGGCTGACGATCGCGGAGAATTACGGGCTGATCGTCGGCGGCTATGGATGGACGGTGGGGTTCGCGGCGCTGGCCACCGCCTCGCTGGTGGTGGGAGTCAATCTGGTGGCGGAAGGCCTGGCCGAGGCATTCGGTTGATGGACACGCAAGATGCCCTGCGCATTTCAGATCTTTCCGTCTCCTACAATGCCACGCCGATCTTGCGCCAGGTTTCGCTGGCGGTCGCGCAAGGCGAATGTTTTGGCCTGGTGGGCGAGTCGGGCTGCGGCAAATCGACGGCCGCGTTTGCCGCGATGCGCGCGCTGCCGCGGGCGGGGCGCATCACGGGCGGGTCGGTTTCGATGGACGGTGTGGATGTGCTGGGCCTCTCGCAGCAGGCCTTGCGCGGGTTGTGGGCGCGCAGGGTATCGATGGTCTACCAGGATCCCAGCCGGGCGTTGAACCCTACCATCACCGTGGGTGCGCAATTGATGGAGGCGTTCTCCGTGCTCGGCATGCGGGATGCTCGCACGCGTGCGGAGTTGATGCTCGCGAAAGTGCAGATCCCGTCACCCTCGCGTGTGATGGGGGTTTATCCGCATCAACTCTCCGGCGGCACGCAGCAGCGTGTGGTGATCGCGATGGCGCTGGCGAAAAACCCAGTTCTGCTGGTGCTGGATGAGCCGACAACCGGGCTCGATGCCACCGTCGAGGCCGAGATCCTCGACCTGGTCGAAGCGCTGAGGCGGGAACAGGGAACGGCGGTTCTGCTGATCAGCCACAACCTGCCCATGGTGGCCCGCATGTGCGACCGCATCGGCGTACTGTATGCTGGGCGCCTGGTGGAACAGGGGCCGGCGGCCCAGGTGCTGCACTCTCCCCGGCACCCCTACACGGCCCGCCTCCTCTCCTGCCTGCCAGGCGGAGGGCGGCGAAAGGCCCAGGGCGCCTTGCAGACTATAGCCGGCCAATTGCCGCCCTCTGGGGCGCCGATGAAGGCCTGCGTGTTCGCGCCAAGATGCGACAGGGCGGAGTCGCTGTGCCACAACGAGGCGCCGCCCGCCCGGCTTGCGGGCAAGCATATGGCGGCCTGCCATTTCGATCCCCCCTTCCCCGCCTCGCCCGATGCCTTGCCGGAGGCGGCAAGCTCGGTTGCGCCCACCCGCGTGCCGGTGCTGGAGGCGGTGCATCTGAGCAAAACCTACGGTGCCGTCACGGCCGTGAATGAAGTGTCGCTACGACTGGCGGCGGGCGAAACGTTGGGGCTGGTGGGCGAGTCGGGCAGCGGGAAAACCACGCTCGCACGGCTGCTGCTGGGGCTTGCGGCGCCCGATGAGGGAGGGGCGATCCTACTGGATGGCAAGGCGGTGGGCCCGACGCTGAAGGCGCGCAGCCGTGCCGAGCGCAAGGCCATCCAGATTATTTTCCAAAACCCCGACTCGGCACTCAATCGCGCGCATAAAATTAGCCATATTCTGGGGCGGCCGCTGCGCCGGCTGGCGGGGTTTTCCGGCAAGGCGCTGCAAGGCGCGCTGGCCGAACTGGCGCGCGGCGTGCGCCTGGGCGACACGCATCTGGCCATGCGGCCGCGCGCCTTGTCGGGCGGGCTGAAACAGCGCGTGGCCATCGCCAGGGCGTTTGCCGGGCGGCCCCGCGTGGTGATTTGCGATGAGCCCACATCGGCGCTGGATGTTTCGGTGCAGGCGGCGATCTTGAACCTGCTCGTCGGTCTGCAGCGCCGCGAACAGGTGGCGTATATTTTCATATCGCACGACCTTGCCGTGGTGCGGTATTTGGCCGATCGCATCGCGGTGATGTATCTTGGCAACCTGCTGGAGATCGGGCCGGCCGAGGATGTGCTGAACGGCCCGCACCACCCCTATACGGCGGCCTTGGTGTCGGCCAGTTCGGCCGCCACGCGCATCCGCCTCAAGGGCGAAATCCCCGGGCCAGGCGAACGGATTGCCGGCTGCATTTTCCAAAAGAATTGCCCGCGAAAAATCGGCAGCGTGTGCGAAACCGTGCCGCCGCCTTTCGACCCGTATGCGCTTCACCCGATACGGTGCCATATCCCGCGGGAGGAATTAAGAAGTGATACCAACGACAGGCATTGATCACTCTTGCCCAGCCCCACCCCGGCCCTCCCCACCCGGGAAAGGGAGAAGAAAGCCGCTGCATCGGTTAGCAGTTAGGACCGTCGGTATAAGATGCAGGCCATGGGCGGTAACATTGGAAACGGCGGAGAAACAAAAGTTTTTTGGTTCTTTTTTCAAAAAAGAACTGCTTCCTAACTTTGCAATAAATGCCGCAGATCTTCACCATAGGAACGAGAGGCGGCGATTTCGTAGGTCGCTTCGTCCAGGTGCCATAACCGTATATTCAGATGCCCGACGCGCGTCAGGATCACCGAGCCGACGGCGAAGTTTGCTGCAGACAGGTCGGTCGGCAGCAGCCGCGAAAGGGTTTCGATCGCTGCAGGCCCGGTGAGGGTCAAGCTGTGCCACAGGTCGGATTGATCGGTGATGGCGGCGAGGCCGGCGAGGGATGTGAACAGGCGCGCATGCAGGTCGCTGGATGCGGGCGCGCTCGCGTAATAGCGGCCTGGCGCGAGGCAGGAGAGGGTAACCTCACCCGCACGAATGAAGCTGGGGGACGTGGGCGGCGGCGCGCCAAATTCCGCCTCAAGGGCCGCAAGAGCAGCCGCGTGGTCGCGGAACGCGGTGATGCCGGCAATGGTGCGCGGCGGCGTCTCGCTGATCGAAAAAGCGGCGTTAGACATGCAAGGCACTGCCTTCGGGGTCGTGGAACACGCGCGGCACGATCTCGAGCTCGGTTTCGGCATTTTGCAAGGGGTTCACCGCGCGGTAGCGCTGGCCCACACGGATCGCGCCAGCGGAGAGCAGCCCGAGGCCGATCCAATGGCCAAGTGTCGCGGAGAAGGCGGCCGAGGTGATGTGGCCGTGGTCGTTCGCTGCCGTGGCCTGAGCACCCTCCGGGATCAGATGGGCGCCGGCATGGAATTCGGCGCCAGGTGCCACGGGACGCAGGCCCACCAGCGTTTGTCGGTCGGACGCCAGCAAGGCCGGGCGCTGCGAAAGGGCACGGCCGACAAAATCCTTCTTTTTGCTCAGCATGCCGCCAAGTCCTAGATCGGCGGCCGTGGTCTGGCCATTGAGCTCGGCGCCAACGGGATGGCCTTTCTCCAGACGCAGCACATTGAGGGCTTCCAGGCCATACGGGGTCGCACCCGCCCCATGCAAAGCGGCGGCCAGGGCCGCGCCTTGCGAGGCGGGCACAGCGATTTCGTAGGCCAGCTCGCCGGAGAACGAGATGCGGAAAATCCGGGCCGGGATGCTTTCACACAACCTGACTTCCGTGGTGGCCATGAACGGTATGGCCTCGTTGCTTACATTTTGCGCCGGCCCTGCAAGCTTGGCGAGGATGTCACGCGCTTGCGGGCCGGCAAGGGCGAATTGCGCCCATTGGTCGGTTACCAGCTCGATAGCCACGTCGAGATCGGGTTTGACAATCCTGCTGCAAAAATCGAGGTGCCGGAGAACCCGGCCGGCATTGGCCGTGGTCGTGGACAAGAGAAAATGCATGGGCGCAAGCCGGGCGACCGTGCCGTCATCGAACGCAAACCCGTCCTCGCGCAGCATCAGCGCGTAGCGCACGCGCCCGGGCGCCAGGGTAGAAATCATGTTCGCGTAGACAAAATCGAGGAACGCCGCGGCATCCGGGCCCTGAACGTCGATCTTGCCCAGGGTCGTCACGTCGCAAAAACCAACAGATTGGCGAACGATTGTCACCTCGCGATCGATCGCGTGCCGCAGGGTTTCGCCGGATTTGGGAAAATGGCTTGCGCGCAACCATTCGCCGGCTTCGGTAAACGCAGCACCTTGGGCTTCGGCCCAGGCATGGGCGGGGGTGCGCCGGGTTGGCCGGTAATGGGCGCCGCGATGCGGGCCAGCGAAAACGCCGATCGCCGTCGGCGTATAGGGTGGGCGGAAAACGGTGGTGCCGGTGGCCTGGATGGTGCGGTGTGTCAAAGCCGCCATGATGGCAAGGCCGGTGACATTCGAGGTTTTGCCCTGGTCGGTGGCCATGCCGAGCGTAGTGTATCGTTTTAGATGTTCGACCGCCGTAAAACCTTCGCTGGCGGCGATCTTGATATCGGAGGCCGTGACATCGTTCTGGAAATCCACGAAGGATTTGCCGAGCGAATCCGGGATTTGCCAGAGCGGGGTGATGGCGGCCGAGTCCTCCCCGGTGGTCAGGTTCGCAGGCGGCGCCACCGGCAGATCAAGCGCCGCGCGGGAAGCGGCTTTGCCCGTGGCTAGCGTATCGGCGAGCAAGAACGCGCCGGCGGCCGCACCAGCCGGGTGCAAACCCGGCGGCAACGGGCCGGGGGTGAAGGCGGCGATGCTGTCATTCCATACCGGCTTGCCGCCATGGTGGGAGGCGAGATGCACGGCCGGGTTCCAGCCGCCCGATATCGCGAGAAGGTCGCACGCGATCGCGGTGCCGGATGCGGTGCCGCCCAGCACGATCGATTTCAGGCTGTTATAGCCGAGCGCCTTGCGGATGGTCGAACTGGTGAAAACCGGAATGTAGTGGGCCGCGGCAAAATCGCGCAGGGATTGCGGGATGCTGGGGCGGGGATCGATCAGGGCGGCCACGTGCACGCCGGCCGCAGCCAGATCGGCGATCGTGCCGGCGGCATCATCGTTGTTGGCGAATACGGCCGCTGTCGTGCCGGGCTTTACGGCATAGCGGTGCAGATAGCTGCGCACCGCGCCGGCAAGCATGATGCCGGGCAGATCGTTATTGCCGAAAATCAGCGGCCGCTCGATGGCGCCGGTGGCCAGCACGGCACGTTTGGCGACGATGCGCCACAGGCGTTGGCGCGGCGTGGCGGTGGAGGCCGGCAGATGGTCACCGACACGCTCGATCCCCGCATAGGTCGGGCCATCAAAAACGCCGGTGATCGTGGTGCGGGTGAAAATGCGCACATTGCCGAAAGCGCGCAGCGCCGCTTCCGTCTCCTCCAGCCAGACGCTCGCAGGTTGGCCATTGATCTTGTGCCGCTCGGACAGAAGGCGGCCGCCGAGCGCAAAATCCTGCTCGGCAAGGATAATGCTGGCGCCCGTGCTCGCAGCTTCCAGCGCTGCGGCAAGCCCGGCCGGGCCGCCGCCGATAATCAGGATATCGGCAAAAGCGGTCTGCTTCTCGTAGGTATCGGGGTCCGCGAGGCCAGAGGCGCGGCCCAGCCCGGCGGCGCGGCGGATCAGCGGTTCGTACAGGCGTTCCCAGAAAGCGGCGGGCCACATGAACGTCTTGTAATAGAAGCCGGCGCCGAAGATCGGCGACAGCACGCCGTTGATCGCCAAAAGATCAAGTTGCAAACTGGGGAACCGGTTCTGGCTGCGTGCCGAGAGGCCAGGGAAAAGCTCGGCGACGGTGGCCCGCGTGTTCGGCTCCCGATAGGGGCCGTCACGCAATTCCACGAGCGCATTGGGTTCTTCCGGGCCCGCGGTCAGAATACCGCGGGGGCGGTGGTATTTGAAGCTGCGGCCGACAAGCGTCACGCCATTGGCAAGCAGCGCCGATGCCAGCGTATCGCCCTGAAAGCCGGTATAGGGCTTGCCGTCGAAGGTGAAGCTGAGCGGCTGCGCCCGGTCGATCCGGCCGCCCTCGCATAAACGGTGCGTTTGCATCAGGCGAAATCTGTACTGAGGATAGCGTGAGTGCGCGTGTCGCGGGCCACTTTCACGAACTGTCGGCAGGCACTCGCGTGATACCAGAGCTCGCTATGCGAGCCTGCGGGGTTGGCGCGCATGTAAACGTAATCCACCCACAGCGCAGGATCAGCGCCCGCGTCGGGGCGGGCCAGCGTCGCATCGCCGAAATACGAAAATTCCTCGATGCTGCGGTCACCGCAAAAAGGGCAGGTCACGCGCATGCGGTTACCCGCGAAACACCAAAAGTCTTTTGCTTCTCTTTTTCAGAAAAGAAGATCTGTCCTCCTGCCGCCATCAATGCATCACCAAATCCGCGCCACCGCCCGACTCATCCAGCAGCGCCCCAGTCGCAAACCGGTCGAGCCGATAAGAAGCGGCCACCGCATGCGGCTCATCGCGCGCCATCAGATGAGCAAAACACAACCCGCTCGCGGGCGTTGCCTTGAAACCGCCGATGCACCAGCCGGCGTTGAGATACAGCCCCTCCACCGGTGTCTTGTCGATGATCGGGCTGCCATCCATGGTCATGTCCATGATGCCGCCCCAGCTGCGCAGCATGCGCAGGCGGCCGATACTCGGCATCAGCGCCATGGCGTCCTCGCATGTCTCTTCCATCGCAGGCAGGTTACCGCGCTGGGCGTAGGAATTGTAGCCGTCGACACTCGCGCCAAATACGAGCCCGCCTTTGTCCGACTGGCTAATATAAAAATGCCCGGCGCCGAACGTAATCACCGAGTTGATCAGCGGTTTCAGCCCTTCGCTCACAAATGCCGTCAGCACATGGCTTTCGATGGGCAGCCGAATTCCGGCCATGGCAGCCACGCGCGAGGAATTGCCGGCAACGGCGAGGCCGATTTTTTTCGCACGTATGGTGCCGCGCGAGGTTTCGGCCGCAATCACCTTGCCCTGCTCGATCCGCAGCCCCTGCAGCTCGCAATTCTGCAGGATATCGACCCCCAGAGAATCGGCCGCGCGGGCAAACCCCCAGGCGACGGCGTCGTGGCGCACCGTGCCGCCGCGCGGCTGCAGCAGGCCGCCCATGATTGGAAAGCGCGCGGTGTCGAAATCAAGAAAAGGGTGCAGCGCGCGTATCTGCGCGCGCGAAAGGATTTCCGCGTCCACCCCGTGCAGGCGCATCGCATTGCCACGGCGGATCGCGGCGTCACGCTGGCTATCGTTATGGAACAGGTTCAGCACGCCACGCTGGCTGATCATCGCGTTGTAGTTGATCTCCTGTTCCAGATTTTCCCAGAGTTTGAGGGAGGTTTCGTAGAACGGTATGTTGCCCGGCAGCAGGTAGTTGGAGCGGATGATGGTGGTGTTCCGCCCGACATTGCCCTGCCCCACCAGGCCGCGCTCGATCACGGCAACATTGTGCAATCCGTGGTTCTTCGCGAGGAAATAGGCGGTGGCAAGCCCATGTCCGCCCCCGCCTACAACCAGCGCATCGTATTCGGGTTTCGGCTCTGGCGTGCGCCATTGTGGCGCCCAGCCGGTATTGCCACGGGCTGCGTGTTTCAGCAGCGAAAAGATGGAAAAACGATTCGTCATGCCGCCGCCGCATTGGCCTGCCAGGCCTGCTTTTCGCGCCAATCGGCCGGCAATGTCGCGAAACGCGCCAGGCTGAGTTTCGAGAGATCCGCAAAACTGCAGACGCCCGTGGTTACCAGATCGGCGATTGCGCGGCCGCTGGCCGGCGACAATCCGAAACCCACGCTGCTCATCGTAGCGACGGTGAGGTTGCCGGGCGAGTTCAGCCGATCGATCACCGGCCGGCCATCCGGGGTATTTTCGATAATGCCCGCCCAGCTGCGCAAAACCCGCGCATGCGCCGCGCGGGGAAACAGCGTCGCGAGCCTTGCGGCCAGATTGCAGATCAACGGGGTGGAAGGCCGTGCCGGCTGCAGAAAATCCTCATCCTCCAGCCACTCATGGGGGCCACCGCCATAGGCCAGGTTGCCGCGCAGGGTCTGCCGTCCATAGAGCCCGTTGCCGTCCACGCCACCGATTTTCATCAGCGGCAGCGCTTCGGTCACGATCATTTCCGCACGCGCCGAGGCCAAGGGAAGATCGATGCCAAGCTTGCCCAGCAGGGCAGCGGTCTGCGGGCCGGCCGCGATCACCACGGCATCACAGCCATGCGCGCGTCCGTTCGCATGAATTTCGGTAATCTTGCCGCCAGTAATCGTAAATCCATCGACGCTGCTATGCTGATAAATGCGGCCGCCATGATCCTGCAGCGCCCAGGCATAGGCCTGTACGCTCCGCTGCGGGTTGGCATGGCCGCCGAAATGAAAATACTGGGCGCTCAGCGCGTTGTCACCGGCCAAGGGCACGATTTCGCGCAACTGTCTGTTGTCGAGCACTTCCGAGGTCAAACCCATCTTGCCCGTAAGTTCGGCGACGGCGCGATAGCGGCGCTCCTGGTCCTCGGTGAAATTGATCACGATTCGGGTGCGCTGATACTCGGTCGGGTAGCCGAGCAGATCGTCCATCTGCGGCCATAGGCGCTGCTCTTCAGCAAATAGCGGGCTCTGATAATGGGTGCAGCCGCCGCCATTGCGGCCCGAGGCCTCCCAGCCGACGATAAACCGCTCGAACACGCTCACGCTATGGCCGGCGCGGGCCAGCCACCAGGCGGCGGAAAGGCTTGTCACGCCGCCGCCAATGATGGCGATTTCCGATCCGGATTGGGTCATGCGTGCAGGTATCCGCCATCTTCCGCAGCGATCAGGGCGGCTTCCTCGGGCGTTCCGATCACGCCATAGGGGATCCATTGCGTGCGGATGCCGAACCACACATCCCAAAACCGCCGCATGTCGGCGGTCTCGGTCATGGTGGCCAGAAGGTTGAGCGGCAGCGGCCGCACCGGAGCACGGTAGCTGGCAAGCGGCATGGCCGGCAGCTTCGTTCCGGATGTTTCCGAGAGCATCAGGGCGATCTGCTCGCGGCAGCGGCGACCCTGGCAGGGGCCCATGCCGGCGCGCGTGAGCCGCTTGATCTGGTCGGGGTTAAGCGGGCCGTCGGCAAGCAGGGTGGTGCCGTTGCGCGCGGCGATCTTGTTCGAGGTGCAATTCAGGTAGCGCGGCGGCTGGATGCCGAGCAGCTCGGCCCGCGTCACCTCCTCGCAGATGCAGGCGAGGGTTTGCGGCGGCGCAGCGGCCAGAAGCGCGCGCATCCAGGCCTGGCGATACGGGGTGGTGTCGGGGCCGCACACGGTTTCAGAAGGCGCCTCCGGCGCGGCGCCCTTGGCCAGCCACGCGGCGGCCGCCTGGCCTGCCGCGCGACCCTGGGCCGCTGCCGCGATTGTCAGCCCGGCGCAATCGCCGGCGGCAAAAACGCCCGGCAGGGAGGTGGCACCGTGCAGGCCGGTTTGGGGAACATAGCCGCCCAGCTCACCGCGGAACATCAGCCGGCAACCCAGCACGCCGGCAAGTTCGATGGCGGGCACAGCACCGATCGCAAGACACAGCGTGTCGCAGGCCAGCGTCTGCGCCGCCCCCTGCCCTTCGCCCACCGGTGCCACGACGGCGCCGGTCAGCCCGGTCGCATCGCCCTCCGCGCGCAAAATCGTAGCTCCAGCGCGTATCGTCACGCCCCGCGCCTCGAGCCCGGCAAGGAGCTTCGCACTGGCCTGGGGCTCCGGCAAAACCTCGATCAGGGAATCGACGTCGAGGCCCCGGTCCAGAGCGGCAAGCGCGGTTTCGGCGGCGAGATCGCCGGAGCCCAGGATCACCAGGCGCTTGCCGTCGAACGCATCGTATTGCGAAAGCAGCGTGTGCAGGGCCCGCGCGCCCATCACGCCAGGCAGATCGATGCCGGGGAATCCCAGCACCAGGTCGCGCGCGCCGGTGGCCAGGATCAGCGCGTCAAAACTCAGCAGCCAGGTTTTCTGCCCATCGGTCAGCCCGGCCACCCGCGCCGGCAGCCCACCCAGCGCGGGGCCATTGGCGAACACGCCCCACGCGGTATGACCAAGGCGCACATCGACGCCGGCATCGAACGCGGCCTCGATCGCCGGCGTGGAGGCCACGATCCGCTCGACCATACGCGCCTCTTCCTGCACGGCGGGGTTCATCCGCTGACCATAGAAAAGCGGCACATCCAGGCCCATCAGGCCCACCGGCACCGGGTTTTCGTCGATCAGAACAATTTTGACACCCTGGCCGGCCGCCTCGATCGCGGCGGCGAGGCCGGCTGGGCCAGCGCCGATCACCAGAAGCTCGGCATGCTCCTCGGGCGCCGGAAATTTGCCATCGATGGCGGCAGGATCGGTGCGGCGGCCGGTGTGCATCAGATGGCGTCCAAAGCCTGGCGTAGATCGTCGATCAGATCGCCCACATGTTCGATGCCGACGGAAATCCGCAAGCTGTTCTCATCGATCCCCACATCGAGCCGCCGCGCCGCCGGCACATTGAAATGCGTGGTGGTCGCGGGATGGCAAATCAGCGTCTCCGTGCCACCGAGGCTCACCGCCATGTGCAGCACACGCAACCGATCCAGCATTCGAAACGCCGCCGCCTCCCCGGCGTGGATCTTGAACGTAAAAGTGGATCCGGCACCCCGGCATTGCCGGCTGAACACGGTGTTGGCCCGGCTGCCCGGCTCGACAAACCCGACATAATTCACCGAAGCAACGGCAGGGTGCGTACGCAGGAATTCCGCGATGGCGCGCGCATTCTGCCCCGCCCGCTCGGTGCGCAGATGCATGGTCTCCAGCGAGCGCAGCACCATCCAGCTGGTATGCGCGTCGAGATGGCTGCCAAGCAAGGTGCGTAATTGCTTCAGCGTATGGATGGGGCCGGCCGCGCCGCTGACGCCGCCTGCCAAAAGATCGCTGTGCCCGCCTGCATATTTGGTGAGTGATGTCATGCACAGATCGGCGCCATGAGCCAGCGGGTTCTGCTGGAACGGCCCCAGAAACGTGTTATCCACCATCACCAGCGGCTTGTGCCGCTGCCGCGCGCCGATCTCGGCCGCAATGCCGGAAATCAGCGCGATATCGGCGATACCGCTGGTCGGGTTGGCGGGCGTCTCCACCATCACCAGCCCAAGCCGTCCATGGGCGCACGCGGCCTGGGCCGCGGAGCGTATCGCGTCCGCATCGAGCGCGTCGGTGATGGCGAAAGGCGTTATGCCGAATTGCGTCAGGTGGGAATAGAGCAGTCCGTCCGTGCCGCCATAGATCGGCTTGGTGTGCAGAACACTGTCGTTCGGTCTTAAAAAGGCTTGGGTTACCGCGTTGATCGTGGCCATGCCGCAATTGAAAACGGCGGCATCCTCGGCGCCATCCAACTGCGCCAAACGCGCTTGCAGCATCGCCATGTTGGGGTGGTCGAGGCGGGCATAGATGTAGGCGGGGTCTGCCTTATCCTTAGCCGGAGCCGTGCGGAAATAGCGGTCGTGCACATCCTTCGCATGCTGGGCGCTCTGGTAGGCGAAGGTGCTCGTGGCATAGAGCGGCGGCTTGATGGCGCCGTGATGCTCGGCAGCGTCGTACCCGGCGGCGACGGTCAGCGTGTTGCGGTGGAGGGGCATCTTGCTGGGCGTCCGAAGGGGAGGAAGGAAGGGCTTCTTTTTTGAAAAAAAAGAAGCAAAAAACTTTTGCCTCTTTAGCTGCGCTCTAACACGGAAAGTGCGCGACCAGCCTCGGCGCAGTACCAGTCGGTAAAGCGGCCGACCAGGGCTTCGGCTTCCTCGGAGTAGGGGCCCGGAATGTAGCCGAACGAATTCACGCCACACTGGTTGTTCTCCACCAGCTCGATGTCCTGCTTGTTGGTGGTCAGCCACAAGGCAACGAGAGTCTCGAGATGGTAGTCCACACCCTCCACCGCCTCCTTGTGCACATACCAGCGCGCGGTCACCAGGGTTTCCTGCGTGCCCGTCGGTTCGGCGGTGAACACGAACAGATGGTCGGCCAGCGCATGGCAAAAACTGTTCGGCTCGGTCGCGAACCGCACGGAGCCGATATCGCCGGCCTCGGCCTCCACCATAAGGCGCTGTACGGCGTGCTTGCCATCCATCGTCATCGAGGTCACGCCCTCGTTCAACGGAAACCGGATCGCTTGCCACCACGCGCCCATGGTGGGCCCCACCGGCAGGCCGGCGCGTTCCATCCGCTCCTCGAAACGCGCAACCCGGCCGGCCTCGTCGGCGGCGAAATGGGCCTTCACCTCGGTCGGGAAAGTCAGCGCCAGGTCGGGGTGGCGCACGGCGCAGTGGTAGCACTCCCGCGCATTCTCCATCACCAGCTTCCAGTTGCCCTTCTCGATGAAGGTAGCCTCGTGAGCGAGCTTGGCATTGGGCAGATCGTGGGGCGCCAAAAGCGGCGCCAAGCCGGACGCGAATTCTTCGATCGGCGGCGGATCATCGGCCAGGCACACGTAAAGCACGCCGGCGACGTTGCGCACATGGATCGGCCGCAGATGATGCGCGGAGGGATCGAAATTCGCCTGCATCCGGCGCGCGGCAACCAGTTTTCCCGTAAGGTCGTAGGTCCATTGATGGTAGGGGCATACCAGCACCGGCCGCTGGCTGCGGCCCGGCGGGCAGACCATCGCACCGCGGTGGCGGCAAGAATTATGGAACGCCCTGATGGTGCCTGCACGGTCGCGCAGCACAACGATCGGGGAACCACCGACGGTCAGCGCCAGGGCCGCCCCCGGCGCAGGAATTTCGCATTCCAGCCCGGCCAGAACCCAGCTTCGGGCAAAAATCGCCCTCAGATCGAAGGCGAGCGCCTCTTGCGAGATATAGAGCGGCTGCGGCAGCGCATAGCCCGGGCGGCGGTCGTGCAGCCATTGGCGAACGCGGCTGAATTCGGTCATGGTTTACCTTTCGGCGAGGTCCTGTGGCCTCCGCCTCGTTCAGCATGAATGCCACACGCGCCCGGCGGCTGGATAATGCCTTATCCTCATCAGGCCATTTAGTTTTTAGGGCGGTTGCTGTACGCGGAAGGGTGGCCGCACCTTCGCCAGCGGCCAGCCGAGGAGGCCTAACCCATGGTCACGTTCGACAGGCGCTGGTTGCCGCTGAATGCGCTGCGGGCCTTCGATGCGGTCGGGCGGCATCTGAGTTTCACCGCCGCGGCACACGCACTGAACGTAAGCCAAAGCGCCGTCAGCCGCCACGTGATTGGGCTGGAGGAGCTGCTGGGCCACCCGCTATTCGAACGCAAGCCGCAATCCCTCGCACTGACCAAGGCGGGGGCGGCATTGTTGCCGATCGTGCGGGGGTCGTTCGACCGGATCGAACAGGCGCTGAACGACGTGGTGCGCGCCGGCGGTGGTTTGCGAACCTTACGCCTGCAATTGCCGCCATCCTTCGCGCAACGGCTGGCGCTACCGATCCTGCACGGATTCCGCAAGGAATTTCCCGACATTTTTGTCGATCTCTCAAGTGCCGGGATCACCGGCGCGCCACGCACGGAAACCGACGTGGCGGTGATTTTCGATCGGCCGCGCACCGGGGTCGCGGTATCCGATCTGCTCTGGATGTCACGCCTCGCGCCGGCTTGCAGCCCGGCCTTGGCGGATGCGCATGCGGGCAAGACGCTGCGCCAGTTCGTGGCCGAAAATGAGCTTCTGCACTGCAAGGTTGAAGGCGAACCCGCCGGCATGATCTGGGATGCATTCTCCAAGCATTTCAATTTGGCCGTGGATACCGGCCGCGGGCTTGCCTTCGATACCGCGGCGCTGGCGGCGCAGTACGCCGCAACCGGCGAGGGTGTGGCGCTGCTGGATATTGACCTGTTTGCGTCGGATATCGCGTCGGGTGTGCTGGTTACGCCGTTTGCGGAAACATTCGAGGACGGGTTTGGGTATTACCTGAATTTGGCGGCGGAGGATTTGGCGGACCCGGTGATTTCGGTGTTTCGTGCCTGGATGATTCGGAATTTCGCTCGTGGCGTACAGGAAGAGTAAGGACTCCTTTTTTCAAAGAAGAAGCAAAAAACTTTGGTTTGGCTATCGCGGACTCACCAACATGCACACGCTCAAGGAACAAAAGTTTTTTGGTTCTTTTTTTCAAAAAAGAACTTCTTGCTTATGATTATCGCTTCCCTCCCGATGTATGATTTCGAAGACGTGCACTGGGCAACCAATGCCCTATGGGCCGCGATCGCATCCCGCCTGGGCGTGCGCGGCACCTTGGAACGCAGCCGGGACGTTTGGCTCGATCCAAACTTGCTGCTGGCCCAGACATGCGGGTACCCGCTTGTCACGCAGCTTGCCGGGAAGGTGCAGCTGGTGGCGACACCGCGTTACACGGCGAAGGGGTGCGAGGGCGCCTTGTATCGCAGCGCGGTGGTGGTGCGCGCCGACGATGCGGCGGCCGAATTGGCCGATTTGCGCGGCCGGCGGTGCGCGGTGAATGGCTGGGGGTCGAATAGCGGGATGAACGTGTTGCGGGCGAAGATCGCGCCCCTGGCGCAGGGCGGCCGATTTTTTGGCTCGGTGCTGGTCACCGGCGCGCATCAAGCGAGTGCTGCCGCCGTGGCCAAGGGAGAGGCCGATGTGGCGGCCATCGACTGCGTCACCTGGGCGCATCTGCAGCGGCTGCGGCCCTACGAGACCAGGGCAATTCGCGTGCTGGCCTGGACCGCGCCTAGCCCCGGATTGCCGCTGATCACGTCCGCCGCAACGGACACAGGCATGATCGAGGCGCTGCTTCGGGCCCTGGAGGAGGTGGCGTGCGATCCGGGCCTGGCTGAGGTGAGGGAAGCGTTGTTTCTGGACGGGTTCGAGAGGATTGGGTTGCAGGCGTACAATTCTATTATGAACATGGAACAAAATGCACGGCACAGAGGGTATCCGGTGCTGCGGTAGCCGGTTTTAGGCCGGGACGGACACCACGCGGCTGAATTTGCGGCGCTGGTGGTTCATGAACCACCAGGAGAGGCGGGCCGCAACCTCGTAGAGGCGCCCGCGGGGCGGCAGGCCAACTGCCTTCAGGATCATCCCCGTGGCCCGCGCCAGGTGATGGTAGCGGTAGAGGCCCATGGTGCGCGACATATAACCGGCGATGGCCTGTTCGTGTTCGTATGGCTGCTCGGGCGGCTGGTTGCCGCAATAGAAGGCGTAGGCCAGCTCGTCATCCTCGCTTTCGCCGATTCGGCCGGCGGCGATGCGGATGCGGCGCCACACGCCGATGCGCTCCCGCTTTAGGTAGCGCTTCATATGGTCGTAGAACAGCTTGAAGTGGCGGAACTCGTCGGCCGCGATCAGCTTGCAGATGGCCCGCAGCACCGGCTCGTCGGTGGCGTCGGCCAGGGCGGAGTAGTAGCTGGAGGTGCCGGATTCCACCATGCAGCGAGCGATCAGCTCGCCCGTGCGCGAGCCGCGCACCGAGTGATCGGCGTCCAGCAGGGGCAGGTGGTAGCCTTCCTTGTAGCGGGCAAAGGCGGTCTCGAAATTCCAGGCGGGGTCGGCCAGCATCGCCCAACGCCCAAGCGTATCCCCGTGCTGCACCTCTTCCACCGACCAACGGTCGGCGGCAGCACGAAAATCCGGATCGTCGGGGAACACGCGGTTTAGATAGGTGCCGTAGTCGGTCCCGTTCCGCTCGACCATCGCCGCGGCCTTCACTAAGGCCACGATCTCAGGGTCGATTTTTGTAGCATCGAACTGGTGCCAGGGCACGTTCTCGATACGCCAGTGCTTCATCGGGGTGGCACCCCCATTCCGGTTCCGATCATAGCAAAATGGCCTGTTCTACCCATACGATGCTTACAGTAGGCGGTGTACAAGCCCCGCCGACCGGTAGCAAAAGAACCGTCTGTTCAGAAACAACACTAAAATGCCATTGGTTGCGCAGCTCTGGAAGGGATCGCGGGCACTCTGTTGCCTCGACGACACAGCACAGACGCGAACGCAGGCTACGGGCAGACGCTCAGGCCGCTCCCGACACCCGCACAGCTTCGCGGACGGATTGCAGCCGGTCGAGCACCACATCGCGGGCGTGGATGTCGGCCTTGTCCACCTCGGTCCAGGCGGCTTCGGCTGCCTGCAGATTACGCCGCGCGGTCTCCCCGTTCAGCTCCTCCACCGGCACGGCGTCATCCGCCAGGATGGTGCAGCGATCCTTGGTGATCTCCGCGAACCCGCCGGCCACGAAAAACCGGCCAACCACATTGGCGGCATCGTATAGCGCGATCACGCCGCCACGCAGCAGCACGATCATTGGCGCATGGTTTTCCTGCGCCGCGAGGTCGCCCTCGTAGCCGGGCATAACCACCATGTCGACCGAGCGTGACAGCACAAGACGCGCCGGGCTTACGATCTGCAGGTCAATGGGCATAACAAATCTCCGGAAAGCCAGGCCGTTCTTTTCTGAAGAAAAGAAGACTCTTCCTAACTTACACGCTCACCTTCATTTTCTCGGCCTTTTCACGCGCCTCCTCGATGGTTCCCACCATCAGGAAGGCCGCCTCCGGCAGATCGTCATGCTTGCCGTCGACGATCTCCTTGAACGACCTCACCGTATCGGCAATCGGTACGAACTTGCCCTCGAGCCCGGTGAACACGGTCGCCACATGGAAGGGCTGCGACATGAACCGCTCTATTTTCCGCGCACGCGCGACCGTGAGTTTGTCCTCTTCGGAAAGCTCGTCCATGCCGAGAATGGCGATAATGTCCTGCAGGCTCTTGTAGGTTTGCAGGATGCGCTGAACGTCGCGCGCCACCTGGTAATGCTCCTCGCCCACGATCCGCGGATCGAGCGAGCGCGAGGTCGAGTCCAGCGGATCGACGGCCGGATAAATGCCCTTTTCTGAGATCGCGCGGTTCAGCACCGTCGTCGCGTCCAGATGGGCGAAGGAGGTGGCGGGCGCCGGATCGGTCAGATCGTCGGCCGGCACGTAGATGGCCTGAACCGAGGTGATGGAGCCTTTCTTGGTGGAGGTGATCCGCTCCTGCAGCGCGCCCATGTCGGTGGCGAGGGTGGGCTGGTAGCCCACGGCGGAGGGGATGCGGCCGAGCAGGGCGGAGACTTCGGCGCCGGCCTGGGTGAAGCGGAAAATATTATCCACGAAGAAGAGGACGTCCTGGCCTTCTTCATCGCGGAAATATTCGGCGAGGGTGAGGCCGGTGAGGCCGACACGGGCGCGGGCGCCGGGGGGCTCGTTCATCTGGCCGTAGACCAGGGCGACCTTGCTGCCTTCGGTGGTGTCGTCGCCGAGCTTGATCACGCCGGCATCAATCATCTCGTGGTACAGATCGTTGCCTTCGCGTGTGCGTTCACCGACGCCGGCGAATACCGAGACGCCGCCATGACCTTTGGCGATGTTGTTGATGAGTTCCTGAATGAGAACGGTCTTGCCGACGCCGGCGCCGCCAAACAGGCCGATCTTGCCGCCCTTTAGGTAGGGTGCCAGCAGATCGACGACCTTGATGCCGGTGACGAGGATTTCGACGGCGGCTGCCTGGTCCTCGAAGGAGGGCGCCTCGCGATGGATGGGCATGCTGAGCCGAGCATGAACGGGGCCCCGCTCGTCGATGGGTTCGCCGATCACATTGAGGATGCGCCCCAGCGTTTCCGGGCCGACTGGCACGGTGATGGCCGCCCCCGTATCCGTCACCTCATGGCCGCGCACCATGCCATCCGTGCTGTCCATGGCGATGCAGCGCACGGTGCGCTCGCCCAGTTCCTGGGCCACTTCCAGCACCAGCTCGCGGTCGCCGATCTTGGTGCGCAAGGCGTTCTGGATATAGGGCAGATCGCCTTCGAACTGCACGTCGACGACGGCGCCTAGAACTTGGCTTACTCGGCCTACGGAATTGGTCGCCATGATAAACTCCTAAGTAAGGCAAGGGCTCGCCCTTGACCCGCTGGGGCCAGCAGGCCCCAGATCCCATTGTTTTAGAGCGCTTCGGCGCCCGAGATGATTTCGATGAGCTCGCGCGTGATGTTGGCCTGGCGCGTGCGGTTGTAGTTTTGCGTGAGCCTGTTGATCATGTCGCCGGCGTTGCGCGTGGCGTTGTCCATGCTCGTCATCTGCGCGCCATAAAAACCGGCGTTGCTCTCCAGCATCGCCCGATAGATCTGGATCGCCAGATTCTGCGGCAGCAGGCGAAGCAGGATGGTTTCCTCGTCCGGCTCGAACTCATACACCGCGCATGGCCCGGAGGCGGTATCCTCCGCCGCCTCCGGCATCGGCAGCGGGATGATCTGCACTTCAGTCGGGATCTGCGAGATCACCGATTTAAAGCGGTTGTAGACGATCGTCGCGACGTCGAACTCGCCCTTCTCGAACATCTCGAGCACGCGGTCGGCCACCTCTTTCGCCTGGGCGAACTCGATCCTCTTTCGCCCACCGAGCGGCAGGTCGCCGCCCAGGTTACCCGCGAATTCGCGCTTCAAGTAATCCCTGCCCTTACGCCCGACCGCCAGGATTTTGACCGTCTTGCCTTCGGCCAACAGAGACCGGACCAGGGTGCGTGCCTGTCGCCCGACGCCCGAATTGAAAGCCCCCGCAAGGCCGCGATCGGCTGTCATCGCGATGATCAGGTGAACCTGGTCCTTGCCCGTTCCAACAAGAAGGCGGGGGGCGCCCGGCGTGCCGGCAACATTGGCGGCAAGCCGACCCAACATGCTCGCCATACGCTCCGCATAGGGCCGCGAGGCCTCGGCCGCCGCCTGCGCGCGACGCAGTTTGGAGGCAGCCACCATCTTCATGGCCGACGTGATCTTGCGCGTCGACTTCACGCTATTGATGCGTCCACGGAGGTCTTTTAACGAAGGCATGTTTTAGTTCTGGGTAAAGCGCTTGGTGAACGCATCCAGGAACGACACCAGCTTGGCTTCGACATCCTTCTTGATCTCGCGATCCTTGCGGATGGCGCCGATAATCTCGCCCTCTGCCTTCAGCTCAGACAGCACGCCGCGCTCGAACGCCCCGACCTTGCCCACCTCGATCTTGTCGAGATAGCCGCGCGTGCCGGCGAAAATCACCACCACCTGGTCTTCCACGGGGTAGGGCGAAAACTGCGGCTGCTTCAGCAACTCGGTCAGTCGCGCGCCGCGGGCGAGCAACTGCTGGGTGGATGCATCCAGATCCGAGCTGAACTGCGCGAAGGCGGCCATCTCGCGGTACTGCGCCAGCTCCAGCTTGATCTTGCCGGCCACCTGCTTCATCGCCTTGATCTGCGCCGCCGACCCGACGCGGGACACCGAGAGCCCCACATTCACGGCGGGACGGATGCCGCGAAAGAATAGCTCGGTTTCCAAGAAAATCTGGCCATCGGTGATCGAAATCACGTTGGTCGGGATATAGGCGGAGACGTCGCCGGCCTGGGTTTCGATCACCGGCAGC
>Ga0116226_10000351_pt1 | contig 38821 bp, 34 predicted proteins | sample S1TSphfallax_FD_89692 | JGI IMG/M metagenome (GOLD analysis project Ga0116226, IMG submission 89692) | Host-associated microbial communities from peat moss isolated from Minnesota, USA - S1T2_Fa - Sphagnum fallax MG | ecosystem: Host-associated > Plants > Peat moss > Unclassified | place: USA... | reverse complement strand
CGATGGAAAAATCCCGAACAAACAGCGACCCGGCCCGCGCCATAGCCAACTTCAGCGCAAAACCGGTCGCGAATTCAGAGACACGCTCCTAGAGCAGATCGCGCTCAGACAGGATCGTCTGATCGCGTGAAGATGCTCGTCACATCAAAGATCTAGCTAGAACGATTCGCGTGCGCCCTTCTGAACGCAAATCGCTCTAGCCCATTTTCGCCCCATTATTGACATGCCCCAATGCGTCGTTCCTGGGGTACCTTCAGATCAAGTTCACGGATCGAGGAGGCGGAAATGATTGCAGCGTGGGTGATGACAAAGCAGCCTATCGCTATCAATGCTGACACGCCAATTTCAGAGATTGCGCAGCTATTGGCTGAAAGCCAACTGAGTGCATTACCGGTTATTGAGGCAGATCAGACGCTGCTTGGTTTTGTAAGTGCAATATCGATCGACTGCGAAGACTTGAATAGCGTTGCAAGAGATGTTGTTCAAGCTTACCCCGCTTGCGCCGCCCCAAGCACAACATTGTCTGAGATCCGTCATTTGCTGCAGCAGCACCGTATCAGCCGAATGCCAGTGGCCCAAAATGGGAAACTGGTGGGGATCGTGAGTCGCCGCGATTTTGCCCGCGTTTTCGCAGCCTGTGTTTCGTCTGACGAGACATTCGCCCTGACCGACGATCAGATCCGGGCTCGCCTTTTGGAGGCGCTGAAAGACCAGTTCTGGCTCTATCAGCACGCAAACCATATCGTTGTAATCTCGGGCGTGGTCGCGTTTTGGGGCGTTGTGCAGTCTCGGTTGGAGTTCGCCAAACTGAAGCAGGTAGCTGAAGCAATTCCCGGTGTCCGCTGCATCCGAGACCATACGGTGACCGGCTCTGTCCGGGATGCGCTGACGCGCGATTTCGCGTCGTCTAAAGGATCAAGAGTTAGATCCGAACGTGAGACCTATCGCCTGCGCATGGGGCTTTAACCCCGGCGCAGGGGGCAGGACGGTGTTAGTCCCGGAAAGTGACGCCGATCCCCCCGACACGGCGTAGTCGTCGAACCATTATAGGTTACCTTCTTGGCCACCTTGCGAGCCGTTTACGGCGACATCGTTTGTCTCAACGTCGAGGCTGTTGTAAATGCTGCCAATCCGACGCTGCTCGGCGGCGGTGGCGTCGACGGCGCAATCCACGATGCCGCCGGATTGCAACTCTTTGAGGCTTGCCAACGCCTGGGTGGCTGCAGCATCGGCGACGCGAAGATAACGAGTGGCTACAAGCTGAGGGCCACGTATGTCATTCACGCCGTCGGACCGATCTGGAGGGGTGGCAAGGCGAACGAGCCTCAGTTGCTCGCTTCTTGCTATCGACGCTCGCTGGAGCTTGCAGCGGAGCATAACGTCAGATCGATCGCGTTCCCATCAATCAGCACAGGCGCTTTTGGCTATCCGATCGTGTCCGCGGCACGCATTGCAATTGCCGAGGCGAGGCGCTTTGTTCGCGCTCCGTCTTCAGTAAGTCACATCAAGTTCTGCTGCTTCTCTTCGGAGGATTTTGAAGTCTACCAAAGATTACTCCGCGAAACGCCCAAGAGATAGCGTCGACAAAAGCCGCCCGGACCTTTTAGGCCGCCCTCGCTTACCAGCCCCGCCAACATATATCCCGACTACGACTCGGCTGGAGCGATTTGCGTTTCGCGAGTTCTCCCAGAAATCGCTCCAGATATTTGATGTGACGAGCATCTTCACGCGATCAGACGATTCTGTCTGATCGCGATCTGCTCTGATCGGACAGCGTGATTGCTGTCATGATCCACACTCTGCGCGTCTCGATCGGGACGCGTGTTGATGTCGATCAAGCGGAGACCTTTTCCGATGGCTCCACTGCTGCGGCATGGTGTTCGATAGTGGTGGGGTTCGCGTCATGCAGAATGACTCGGGCACGCGCAACCTCCTCGGCTGGACCGTGAGCCATAACCAGAAACCCATCGGCTTTGATCGCTGCCTCATAGCTGAGGACGCTGTCACGCGGGACACCGATGCTGTAGAGCGCAGCGCCCAATGCGCTGAAACCGCCGACAAGGACAGCACTTTCGGCTGCCGAGATAATGATGGCGGCCAGATAGCCCAACACGATGACATGGCCAACGATCGGTACTGTTAAAAACAGACCACCGAAAAACAACCCCCACATCCCGCCCCAAAACGCACCGCGGGTGCCCCAGAATTTGATGCGATCGCCGATATTATAGAAACCAACGATCTTTTCCTCGGTATGATAGCCTTTGCCGACGACCGTGAGATGCTTCATGTCGATTCCGGCGGCAGCGAGCTCCTTTACTGCCGCTTCGGCGGCAGTATGCTCGTTGAATACGGCGATAACGGTTTCCGATTCTGTCATGAGAAGCCTCTGTTTCTGCCGGGTTTCGGCATCAAGGGCCGCAGCTTATCGGTCGTTGTCTGGTAGGCTCAGGCTCGGAAACTACCTAAAGAGCGCGCAACCTGCTTTGGGACATTCCGCGGGGTGCTTGCTTTGGATACCGGGAACTCCAGAGGTCTTTGGAGCGATTGCTGGCGTCTCCTGCCTGGCGCGTTCGGACGACCTGGAGCAGGCGCAAAGGGTTGAAATCGAATGACCTCGATATTTCCGAGCAGCACGGCTGTTCTGACGGTTGACGAGACGCGTCGGGCAGATCGTCTGGCGATAGAGGGTGGCACGCCGGGCGCCGTGCTGATGGAGAATGCCGGCCGTTCTGTCGCCGATTCGATTTGCCGGCGCTTTAGCGTCCGTCCGGTGCTGGTGCTGTGCGGGCCGGGCAGCAATGGCGGCGACGGATTTGTAGCGGCGCGCTATCTCGCCGCTGCTGGGTGGCCCGTTGCCGTGGCACATCTGCGGGGCCGGACCCAGCCGAAAGATGACGTCGCTCAGGCGATCGCAACATGGCGGGGCGAAACGACTCCGCTCGACCTGCAATCAATCGATACGCTGCTCGAGTCGGCGAGCCTTCTCGTCGATGCGCTGTTTGGGGCCGGGCTGGCTCGTCCGTTAGAGGGTGCGGCGGCGGCACTGCTGGCGGCAGGCGCGCAGCGGGGTATACCGATCGTCGCGATTGACGTGCCGTCCGGCGTGCACGGTGATACCGGCGCCGATTGGGGCGCCGCTGCTGCATCGCTGACAGTGACGTTCGGCTGGAAGAAGCCAGGCCATTTGCTGCTTCCGGGCCGCGATTTGTGTGGCGATATCGTGGTCGCGGATATCGGCCTGCGCTCCGATACGGTGGAACAACTTCAGCCTCGACTCTGGGAGAACGGTCCCAGCCTCTGGGCGCATATGCTCCCGGTGGCCAAGGCCGCCGGTCATAAATACCAGCGTGGGCACGCAATTATCATGGGTGGCTATCCGATGACGGGTGCCGCGAGACTGGCTGCGCGCGCATCCGCCCGCATCGGGGCCGGTTTAGTCACCATTGCTGTGCCGGAAATCGCATTTGCGATTTATGCCGGGGCGCTGACCAGCATCATGGTGAAGCCGCTGTCTGTTGAGCAGGATTTTACGGCCCTGATCGATGAAGTGAGACACAATGCCTATCTGCTCGGCCCTGGCGCAGGAGTGGGGACCGAGACGCGCGAGCGGGCTTTGGCTTTATTGAATACAAAGCGCGCTGTCGTGCTCGATGCGGATGCGATCACGAGCTTGGCGGGCTCGCTTTCCGAACTGAAGCAGGCGGTGAGCGGTCCGACAGTGTTAACGCCGCATGAGGGGGAATTTGCGCGCCTGTTCCATTTTGACGGCGACAAGCTGGTCCGCGCCCGTGCCGCTTCGGTGGCGAGCAATAGCGTGCTTGTGCTGAAAGGGTCGGACACCGTTATCGCCTCACCCGATGGAAGGACCATCATCAACAGCAATGCGCCGCCGAGTTTAGCGACGGCTGGCTCGGGCGACGTCTTGTCCGGCCTCGTGCTGGGATTGCTGTCGCAGGGCGTTGAGTCGTTCGTGGCAGCAGCAGCGGCAGTATGGATCCATGGCGAAGCGGCCGCGCGCTTCGGGGTCGGTTTAATGGCAGAAGATCTACCGGATATCGTCCCATCGGTGCTAACTGCGCTTCGTACCACTGCGAAATCCGACGGCCGCGCCCATTTGTAGCCTGACCCGCGCATTTATCCGTGTGACCGCCGAAAATAGCCGTGCTATGTGAAGCGCCCTTGAATGGGGTCAAGGCGGGCGTGGCGGAACTGGTAGACGCACCGGATTTAGGTTCCGGCGACGCAAGTCATGGGGGTTCGAGTCCCTTCGCCCGCACCAGCCCCTTTGTAGATTCTCGAAAGGCAGGCGTCTCCAAGGACGTCCCTTCACAGCGTATAGGCCGAAATTTCCCATGCAGATCAACGAGACCAGTGCCGAAGGGCTCACCCGAAAATACCAGGTTACGATCGGCGCCGACGAAGTCGAGCGCACGATGCAGCGCCGCCTGAAGGAGATCGCCAAGACGGTCAATCTCCCGGGGTTCAGGCCAGGCAAGGTGCCGGTTTCGGTCGTGAAGCAGCGCTTCGGGCAGTCAATCATGGGCGAGGTGTTGGAGCAGACGGTCAATGAATCGTCGGCCGAAACGCTGAAGGATAAGAATTTGCGCCCGGCCTTGCAGCCGACCATCGAGATTAGCTCGTTCGGTGAAGGCAAAGATTTGGTCTACGACATGAAGGTCGAGGTTCTGCCCGACGTCGCTTTGCCCGATCTGTCAGGTATCTCGCTTGAGCGCCTGAAGCCGGAACTGCCTGATTCCGACATCGATGATGCGCTGAAGAATCTGGCAGACCGCTATCGCAAGAGCGAGACCGTGACCGACGGCAGCGCGTTGGAGACCGGTGACATCGCGGTGATCGATTTTGTCGGCTCAATCGACGGCGAGGAATTTGCGGGCGGCTCGGCAACGGATCAGCCGCTGGAACTGGGCTCCGGGCGCTTCATTCCCGGGTTCGAGGAACAGCTGACCGGCGCCAAGACGGGTGACCATGTCACGGTTAAGGTCAGTTTTCCGGCGGATTACGGCGCGGAACATCTGGCCGGTAAAGACGCTTCGTTCGAAGTCGATGTGAAGGAAGTGAAGCGCAAGCTGCCGCCGGTGATCGACGATGCGCTGGCGGAGGAAGTCGGCCTCGAGAATCTGGAGTCGCTGCGCTCGACGATTCGCGAGCAGATGACATCGGATTATGACCGACTCGGTCGGCAGAAGTTAAAGCGGGATCTCCTCGATAAGCTGGCCGAAATGCACGATTTCACGGTGCCCGCCGGCATGGTGGAAATCGAATTCAACACGATCTGGAAGCAGTTTGAAGAGGAGCGCGAACGCGCCAAAGCGGCTGGTACCTATCAGGCTGAACTGGCCGACGATGAGGAGAAGACCAAGGCCGAATATCGCTCGATCGCCGAGCGTCGGGTGCGTCTCGGACTTCTCCTTGCCGAAATCGGCAAGGATGCCAATATCCAGGTAACCCAGGATGAGGTGAACCGCGCGATAATGGCGCAGGCCCGGCAATATCGCGGTCAGGAGAAAGCCATCATCGATTTCTATAAGGGCAACCCAGATGCGCTTCAGGCATTGCGTGCGCCGCTCTATGAAGACAAAGTCGTCGATCATATCTTTGAGAAGGTCACATTGACGGACAAGCTTTTGCCCCCGAAGGAATTCATCGCCGCGGCGCAATTGGATGATGAAGAGGCTGAGGGCGGCACCGATACGGAGCAAAGCGAATAATCGGGGCGTGCCGGTAGGGCCCGCTGCGGGAACACCGATGCGCCGCCCGGGAAGATGCAGGAAACAGGAAGATCATGGCCGACGGATTTGAAGTTTACATGAACGCTCTGGTGCCTATGGTCGTAGAGCAGAGCAATCGGGGTGAGCGCGCCTACGATATTTACAGCCGGCTGTTGAAGGAACGGATCATCTTTTTGGTCGGTGGTATCAATGATGCGGTGGCGAGCGTGATCTGCGCTCAGTTGCTCTACCTCGAATCTGACAATCCGAACAAGGACATCCATTTCTATGTCAACTCGCCGGGCGGCATTGTGACGTCTGGTCTCGCCATCTACGACACGATGCAATATGTCCGCTGCGATATCTCGACCGTCTGCCTGGGGCAGGCAGCGTCGATGGGCTCTTTGCTCCTGGCGGCAGGGGCAGAGGGCAAGCGCTTCTCCTTGCCGAATGCCCGCATCATGATACATCAGCCGTCCGGCGGGGCGCAGGGGCAGGCGTCGGATATTGAAATCCAGGCCCGGGAAATCTTGGCACTGCGCGGTAGATTGAATCAGATCTACGTCAAGCACACCAAGCAACCGCTTGAACGGGTCGAAGCGGCGATGGAGCGTGACTATTTCATGTCCCCGGCCGAGGCCCAGGAATTCGGCTTGGTCGACCAGGTCATGGCCGATCGGCCGCCCCGTGAGGGGGCTCAAGCCGATGGGCGGTGATGCCGCATCGTTAAGCACATGTAGAGGAGCTTATTGCTACAGTTTGGTGATAAGAGAGTTTCGGTATGATAATCGCCCCAACCGTCCGCTTTCGGGTTGTGTGGGCGGATGCGGGGCAGATAACATAATGCCGGGCTTGGCTCGGCAGGTGACGGAGTCCCTATGACGAAATCGAGCGGCGGCGATTCGAAGAACACCCTGTACTGCTCGTTCTGCGGTAAGAGTCAGCATGAGGTGCGCAAGCTGATCGCCGGACCGACTGTGTTCATCTGCGATGAATGCGTCGAACTGTGCATGGACATCATTCGCGAAGAGCACAAAACAACACTCGTGAAATCGCGCGATGGTGTGCCTGGCCCCAAGGACATTTGTGCTGTGCTGGATGACTATGTCATTGGTCAGTTTCATGCGAAACGCGTGCTGTCGGTGGCGGTCCATAACCACTACAAGCGACTGGCTCACGGCGCCAAAAACAACGACGTAGAACTGGCTAAGTCAAATATCCTTCTCGTTGGACCAACCGGTTGCGGCAAGACGTTGCTGGCCCAGACACTGGCGCGTATCATCGACGTGCCCTTCACGATGGCCGATGCCACGACACTGACCGAAGCCGGTTATGTCGGTGAAGACGTCGAGAATATCATTCTGAAGCTGCTGCAAGCGGCAGATTATAACGTCGAGCGCGCCCAGCGTGGCATTGTCTACATCGACGAAGTCGATAAGATCAGCCGAAAATCCGACAATCCATCGATCACCCGTGACGTGTCGGGTGAGGGCGTTCAGCAGGCGCTACTCAAGATCATGGAAGGAACTGTGGCCTCGGTACCGCCGCAAGGCGGCCGGAAGCACCCGCAGCAGGAATTCCTTCAAGTTGACACGACGAACATCCTGTTCATTTGCGGTGGCGCGTTCGCGGGCCTGGAAAAGATCATCGCGCAGCGGCGCCAGGGCACCTCAATCGGCTTCGGTGCCGAAGTCAAGGGGCCGGACGAGCGCACCACAGGCGAAATCTTGCGGGATGTCGAGCCGGAAGATCTTCTGAAATTTGGCCTCATTCCTGAATTCGTCGGCCGTCTGCCGGTCGTTGCCACGCTCGACGATCTCGATGAAAAGGCCTTGGTCGATATTCTGACCAAACCGAAGAATGCGCTGGTGAAGCAATACCAACGTCTGTTCGAAATGGAGGATGTGCGCCTCACCCTGAATGAAGAGGCGCTGAAATCGATCGCCAAGAAAGCGATTCAACGCAAGACCGGCGCACGCGGTTTGCGGTCGATCATGGAGTCGATTCTGCTCGATCCAATGTTTGAACTCCCTGGCCTCGAATCGGTCGATGAGATCGTCGTTAATCGCGAAGTCGTCGAGGGCAGGGCGCAGCCGCTTTATATCCATGCTGAACGACGCGGCGATGTCGGGACCGGTAGCTGACATGCATGCTTCGACGTGGCCCTCAAGGACAATGCCATCGCAGTGAAGGTATATCCCGTATCTTGACTCGGCATGTCCTAGGGGCCACCTGACCTTCATCCCTGCGCCCGACCAAGCGCCTGATGGAACTGGCGGGCCCCAACTAAAGAGGCATCATGTTGGAACTTAATCGCGGCACATTATACCCGGTTCTGCCGCTTCGCGACATTGTCGTGTTCCCGCACATGATCGTGCCGTTATTCGTCGGTCGCGAAAAATCCGTCCGCGCGCTGGAAGACGTGATGCGCGACGACAAGCAGATCCTTCTCGTAACCCAGAAAAGTGCCTCCCAAGACGAACCCACTGCTGCCGATATCTACACGGTGGGCACGGTCGGGACCGTGTTGCAGCTCTTGAAACTGCCGGATGGCACCGTTAAAGTCTTGGTTGAGGGCGGTCAGCGCGCGCGGATCGTCAAGTTCAGCGAACATGAAGCGTTCTTTCAGGCCTATGCTGAAATCATGCCCGAAAAAGAGGGCGATGAGCATGAGCTGGAGGCGCTCGCCCGGACCGCGATCACGCAGTTCGAGCAATATATCAAGCTGAACAAGAAAATTCCGCCCGAGGTCCTTGTTTCGATTAATCAAATCGATGACCCGGCGAAACTCGCTGACACCATCGCTTCGCATCTGGCCCTGAAGATTCCGGAAAAGCAGGAACTGCTTGAGACGGAAACGGTGTCCGAGCGGCTGGAGAAAGTCTTTGCCTTCATGGAAGGCGAGATCGGCGTGCTTCAGGTCGAAAAGCGCATCCGTAATCGCGTCAAGCGGCAGATGGAAAAAACCCAGCGCGAATATTACCTGAACGAGCAGATGAAGGCGATCCAGAAGGAGCTGGGTGAGGGCGAAGACGGTAAGGACGAGCTTGCCGAGATCGAAGAGCGGGTCAACAAGACGAAGCTCTCGAAGGAAGCGCGTGAGAAAGCGCTAGGCGAGATCAAGAAGCTGCGCTCGATGAGCCCGATGTCAGCGGAAGCGACTGTGGTTCGCAACTATCTCGACTGGATTCTGACGATCCCGTGGCAACAGCGCACGAAAATCAAGCGCGACATCATCGGCGCTGAGAAGGTTCTCGCGCTCGATCATTATGGCCTCGAAAAGGTCAAGGAACGGATTGTCGAATATCTCGCGGTTCAGCAGCGGATGAAGAAGGTCAAAGGTCCGATTCTGTGTCTGGTAGGACCGCCGGGTGTCGGCAAGACCTCGCTGGGCAAGTCAATCGCCAAGGCGACCGGCCGTAACTTCGTTCGCATGTCGTTGGGCGGTGTGCGGGATGAGGCCGAGATTCGGGGACATCGGCGGACCTATATCGGCTCAATGCCCGGCAAGGTCATCCAGGGCATGAAGAAGGCGAAATCGTCCAACCCGCTGTTTTTGTTGGATGAGGTCGACAAGCTTGGCTCCGATTGGCGCGGCGATCCCTCTTCGGCGCTGCTTGAGGTGCTGGATCCGGAGCAGAACACGTCGTTCAATGACCATTATCTCGAAGTCGATTACGATCTTTCGGACGTGATGTTCGTCACGACGGCCAATAGCCTGCGCATGCCGCAGCCGCTGCTTGACCGCATGGAGATCATCCGGATCCCCGGTTACACCGAGGACGAGAAGGTCGAAATCGCCAAACGCCATCTGATCCCCAAGCAAATTGAAGCGCATGGGCTGAAGAAGGCCGAATGGTCGATCTCGGACGAGGCGCTGCGCGATCTCATTCGTTACTACAGCCGCGAAGCGGGGGTTAGAAATCTTGAGCGAGAACTGGCCAATCTGACGCGCAAGGCGATCAAAGAGATTCTGTCCTCCAAGACCGTGACGAAGGTCGCTGTAACCCGCCGCAATCTCGAAAAATTTGCCGGCGTCCGGCGCTTCCGGTTCGGAGAACTCGAGTCGGAGGATATGGTCGGTGTGGTCACCGGGTTGGCCTGGACCGAGGTCGGTGGCGAGTTGCTTTCCATCGAGGCCGTCACAGTCCCGGGCAAGGGTCGCGTTACCGCAACCGGCAAGCTCGGCGACGTCATGAAGGAATCGGTCCAAGCCGCTGAATCTTATGTCAAGTCCCGGGGGCCGGCGTTCGGTATCCCGCGGTCCATCTTCGATCGCAAGGACATTCATGTCCACGTTCCTGAAGGTGCCACGCCGAAGGACGGCCCCTCCGCGGGTGTGGCTATGGTGACCGCGATCGTTTCGGTTTTGACAGGTATCCCCGTCAGAAGGGATGTCGCGATGACAGGGGAGATCACGCTTCGCGGCCGGGTGTTCCCGATCGGCGGGCTGAAGGAGAAGCTGCTCGCGGCGTTGCAAGGTGGCTTGAAGCGCGTGCTGATCCCCAAAGAAAACGAGAAAGACCTCGCGGAGATTCCGGATAACGTCAAAAAGGGTCTCGAGATCATCCCGGTTGCTCATGCGGATGAGGTTTTGCTGCACGCTTTGACAAAGCCTCTGACGCCAATCGAATGGGCCAGCGAAGACGATCCGGTCGTTGAAAAGGCGCCGGTTTTGCCGGTGGCTGAATCCGATCGGACCGGCGTAATCACCCATTAACCTGAAAGCACCCCGGCGGTGGCGTCTCTCAACGCCGGGGTGCACTCGGTGCGACAGGTTTCAAACGCAATTTGTCTGTATTCTAAAGGTTTTTCGCGGATTTCCGGCTGAATGTCTGCCTCTTCGGTTGACGGCCAAATGAGCGCCGATCTAATCTCCGCCGCGTTGGACCGGCACCATTTCCAGGGCCGAAAATGTCCATGTGATTTTCGGAGGGGGCAGAGTGAATAAGAACGAACTCGTCGATGCAGTCGCTTCGGCTACGGAACTGAAAAAGACGGATGCTACAAAGGCTGTGGATTCCGTATTTGATGCGATCATCGAGGCCCTGACCAAGGGAGATGAAGTTCGCCTTGTCGGTTTCGGGACATTTAGCGTCGCCTCGCGTAAAGCCGGCGAGGGGCGCAATCCGCGCACCGGTGAAAAGATCGCAATTTCCGCGTCTAAGCAGGCGAAGTTCAAAGCGGGCAAGACTCTGAAAGACGCACTTAACTAAAGCCAAATGCGGCCGGCAGGATGGCTCCGGTGGGGCGCCATCCTGCCTCTAACAAAATGCTATTGTTCAGGGCTATCGGCGCCACAACCGAGATGCGTCCAGGGGCCATGAATATCCATAAATGCGGCGCCGCGGCGTCAGTCATAGCCGATCGGGCGATTAGCTCAGCGGTAGAGCGTCTCGTTTACACCGAGAGGGTCGGCGGTTCGAATCCGTCATCGCCCACCAATTTCGTTGCCAATCCCTTATTATGGAAGGCGAGCCCATGGCCGACCATCAGTTCGCGTTTCTGACGTCAACCGGATTTCCTGGTTTTCTGAACGCTCCGCCATTGGCAGCGCGCTCAGATGCTGAATTCGTGGTTGCGGGAATCGCCTGGGACGGTTCGACGACCAATCGGCCGGGTGCCAGGTTCGGTCCCTATCAGATTCGCCGGGCCAGCCAGATGCTATGCGACGGCACCCATCCGCTGTTTGATGTGACGCCGTCGGAGGTGCTGGCCGATATCGGGGACCTGCCCTTGCCGAACACGTCTTTGGCCGGCATGCGTGAAAGCCTAGCGCCAATCGCGGCCAGTCTGGTCGATCGACATCATATGGTGTGGCTGGGTGGCGACCATTCTATCACGTTGCCGCTCTTGCGGGCCTATCGGGCCAAGTTTGGTCGGCCGCTTGGGATTGTGCATTTCGACGCCCATTGCGACACTTGGACGGATCACGCTGGCGAGCCATCCGGCCACGGCACTTGGGTCTACGAGGCGATCACCGAAGGTTTGCTCGATCCTGCGCTTACGGTCCAAATCGGGATCCGCTCGGCCGGTGTCCGAGAGGCTCGGGAGTATGTCACCGGTCAGGGTGGTTTGATTTTCACCGGTCGCGCCCTGCGCGGGGTGAGCACTGTGGAGCAGCTAGCCGGGGTAACGAACCTCATTCAGCAGCGCTTTGAGGCAGCGGGCGATGTCCCGGTTTATCTGTCGCTCGACATCGATTGTCTCGATCCTGCCTTTGCGCCCGGAACCGGGACGCCGGAACCTGGTGGACTCAGTACCGGACAAGTTATGACGCTGCTCGAGCAGCTCCATGATCTCAACTGGGTCGGCATGGATCTCTGCGAAGTGGCGCCACCCTATGACCATGCTGAATTGACCAGCGCGGCGGCAGCAACTTTGATCTGGACCTATCTCTGCGGGCGGTTGGCGGCACGGCAGTAAAATGCTTACCGCGCTGCCGCGTTCGGTGTAGTCTGCTTACTGATAACCAGACATGGAAACACAATGTCCGATCTAAGAGTCCTGACTGAGGCGCGGACGCGTCTCAAAGACAAGAGGGCGGAGTTGGCGGCGGTCATCGCATCCGGCGAAGGCGCACTTTCGGACTTGTCGCTATCGCTCACGGCGATCCAAAACGCGATCGAATCCCTCACAAAAGCGATTGCCGACGAATCGGGTACATAGAGCGCCATAAAAGAGCGTGCGCGTGCCCCGGAAAAAACCGACATGCACTTGCACAAGATTCGTGCTATCTTATGTATAGAGCTTGAAGCAAGCCTTCTGGAAAGCGGACGGCGTAAATGTCTAATCTCTCTCTGAATCCGATTCGGCAAACCGATATCGGCTCTGATATTCCGGCGTCACAGACAAATCGGTCGCCCACTCAACAATCTTCTGATGGCAACGCAGCACCAGCAGCGCCAGAGGGTGACACGGTTACCATCAGTGCCGCTGCCAAGACAGTGACGGCTAATCCGGCGGTGTCGACTCAGATCTTGAGCGACTCAGAGGCAACGAAAACCTCTGTGTCACTGCGTCAGCAGCTCGGCTCTCAAAATTTGTCAGGTACGGCGAAACAAAACCAAGCGATATTATCGCTATTGCGTGGTTAGCCGGCTTGCCAGCCCGACTGCCTCGGGATCGTGGAATGACGCAAGCGTCTTGGACGTTGGTACAGTGCAATGCGGCGATGCGGAAAAAACTAAGTCAGCTTCTTGACTTGGCTTAGGTCGAAGGGTAGCAAACCCCCGCGGTTCGGATTGGGGGTGTAGCTCAGTTGGTTAGAGCGCCGGCCTGTCACGCCGGAGGTCGCGGGTTCGAGCCCCGTCACTCCCGCCACCCCCGAACCAGGCCATGTGGCATATCGATATGTCTTTGGTCAGCCTCTCTTCCGGGATCGTTTCCCATTCGGTGCGAAACGAGCAGGTAAAGTTCGACTGCGTCGAACTGAGCTTGGCTTGTGACTTGCAGCGTTGTTGAAGGCGGTTACGAGTAGCCGCCAGGAGCCGAGAAACCTGATATGACCTCGCTCAGCCTGCTCTATGAATATTTGCCGATCTTAATATTCCTAGCGATTGCCATCATCATGGGATGTGCCGCTGTTGGATTATCGTGGGCGATCGGGCCGAGCGCACCCGATTCGGAGAAATTGTCGCCTTACGAATGCGGATTTGAGCCGTTCGAGGATGCGCGCAGCAAATTTGATGTGCGATTCTACCTTGTTGCCATTCTGTTTATTATCTTCGACTTGGAAGTGGCCTTCCTGTTCCCGTGGGCCGTGACGCTTGGAAAAATTGGAATTTTCGGGTTCTGGTCGATGTTTTGCTTCCTCGGCGTGCTGACCGTCGGCTTTATTTACGAGTGGAAAAAAGGGGCGCTTGAATGGGAGTGATCCAACCCGGCAATCAACCGGCTCCCCTGCCGCCCGGTGTTGCCCAGGATATCCTGCTGAAGAGTGTCACTGACGAGATCCAGGATAAGGGCTTCGTGGTTGCCCAGATGGATAAGCTGGTGAATTGGGCGCGGACGGGATCCTTGTGGCCCATGACCTTTGGTCTCGCCTGTTGCGCTGTGGAGATGATGCATTCTTATGCGTCGCGTTACGATCTCGATCGGTTCGGCGTGGTACCGCGCGCCAGTCCGCGCCAGTCAGATGTGATGATTGTCGCAGGTACCCTGACCAACAAGATGGCCCCCGCGCTGCGCAAGGTCTATGACCAGATGCCGGAACCGCGCTGGGTTATTTCTATGGGCTCCTGCGCAAATGGCGGCGGATATTATCATTACAGCTACAGCGTCGTGCGCGGCTGCGATCGCATCGTACCCGTCGATATCTATGTGCCAGGTTGCCCGCCGACCGCTGAGGCCCTGGTCTACGGCATTCTGCAACTGCAGAAAAAGATCCGTCGCAGTAGCGTTTTCGCGCGCTAAGTCGCCGGCCGGTTTCGAGGTAAAATGACGCAAGCACTTACCGAATTCGGCACGACGGTCCAACAGGCCCTCGCGCAGAGTGTGACTAAGCTCGAGATCATTCGTGGCGAACTCATTCTCTGGGTCCCGCGCGAAGCGATACTGCCGACTGTGACGTTTTTGCGCGACGATCCGCGTTGCCTGTTCAAGGTGCTGGTCGACCTCACAGCCGTCGATTTTCCGGATCGGCCGGAGCGGTTCGAGATCGTCTATAATTTCCTCAGCCTGAAATTTAATCGGCGTATTCGGATCAAGACAACCACGGATGAGGAAACGCCAGTTCCCTCCGTTGTCAGCGTGTTCAGCTCGGCTGGATGGTATGAACGCGAGACCTGGGACATGTTCGGCGTGTTCTTCTCCGACAACCCGGACCTGAGGAGGATCCTGACGGATTACGGGTTTGACGGTCATCCGCTGCGCAAGGATTTCCCGCTCACCGGCTATGTCGAAGTACGTTACGACGAGGAGCAGAAGCGCGTGGTTTACGAACCGGTCAAGCTGAAGCAGGAATTCCGCAGTTTTGACTTTATGTCGCCCTGGGAGGGGCTAACCCAACCGCTACCGGGTGACGAAAAGGCCGAGGGCCAAGTCTGATGTCTGCTGTCCCTGTTCTGACCGACGCGTCGACCGATGCGGCTGATATTCGGAATTACAATATCAATTTCGGCCCGCAGCATCCGGCAGCCCACGGCGTGCTGCGCCTTGTGCTCGAAATGGATGGCGAGATCGTCACGCGCTGTGATCCGCATATCGGCTTGTTGCATCGCGGCACCGAGAAGCTGATCGAATACAAGACTTATATGCAAGCGCTGCCGTATTTCGATCGGCTCGACTATGTGTCGCCGATGAATCAGGAGCACGCGTTTGCGCTTGCGGTGGAAAAGCTGCTTGGCATCACGCCGCCGCCGCGGGCTCAGTATATCCGGGTGCTCTACGCCGAATTGACCCGGATCGCGAACCATTTGCTCAATGTCGTGACCTTCGCCAACGATGTGGGCGCGATCACCCCAATCTTGTGGGGATTTGAGGATCGCGAGCGGATCCTCGAATTTTATGAGGCGGCATGCGGCGCGCGCTTTCATGCCAACTACTTCCGGCCGGGTGGGGTCCATCAGGATCTGCCAGCGGCATTGCTCCAGGAAATTCTTGGATTCTGCAAAGATTTCCCGGCTAGGCTGGATAACCTCGAACGGTTATTGACCGAAAACCGGATTTTCAAACAGCGCACGGTTGATATAGGTGTTGTAAAGGCAGAGGACGCTCTTGATTGGGGTTTCTCCGGTCCGATGCTGCGCAGCGCGGGCGTGCCGTGGGATCTCCGCAAGTCACAGCCCTATGACTGCTATGCAGACATGGATTTCGATATTCCGATTGGCAAAAACGGCGATTGCTGGGACCGGTATTTGATCCGCATGGAGGAGATGCGCCAGAGTGTCAGCATCTGCCGACAGGCAATCGAAAAAATGCCGAGCGGGCCGGTTATGGTCAATGACCGCAAGGTCGCGCCGCCGCCACGCGCTGAGATGAAGCAGTCGATGGAAGCGCTGATCCATCACTTCAAGCTCTATACCGAGGGCTATCACGTTCCGGCCGGCGAGACGTACACGGCCGTCGAGGCGCCCAAGGGCGAGTTCGGCGTCTATCTGGTGTCGGACGGGTCTAATAAGCCGTATCGCTGCAAAATTCGTGCGCCCGGCTATCCGTTCCTGCAGGCTTCAGACTTCATGGGCCGCGGCCATATGCTCGCCGACGTCGTCGCGATCATCGGGTCCATGGATATCGTGTTTGGCGAGATTGATCGATGAGTGCAGACCACGACGACCATTCGGTCGATCAGCCGACCAGCTTCATATTCTCAGTGGAGAATTTGGAGCAGGCCAAGGCGGTGATTGCGAAATATCCAGCCGGACGGCAGGCGAGCGGTGTCATTCCGCTGCTCTATATCGCGCAGCGTCAGGCCGGCTGGGTGCCGCGCGCGGCAATGGATTATATCGCCGGCCTGCTCGAAATGCCGCCGATCCGGGTCTACGAGGTCGCGACCTTCTACACGATGTTCAATCTGAAGCCGGTCGGGAAGTACCATCTTCAGGTATGCACGACGACGCCGTGTTGGTTGCGCGGGTCGGATGCGGTGCTGGATGCCTGCAAGCGCAAACTCGGTATCGGCGTCGGAGAACGAACGTCGGACGGGTTGTTCAGTATTGTCGAAGTCGAGTGCCTCGGTGCGTGCGTGAATGCACCGCTGATTCAGGTTAACGACGATTTCTACGAAGATTTGGATGGGCCCTTGACCGAAAAATTGCTGACGTCGCTCGCGCGCGGTGAGGTGCCCCCGAAAGGCTCCGTCATTGGACGCCAGACATCTGCACCTATTGGTGGCCCGACCACTCTAACGACGCTCCGCTTCGAAGGGGACGGCAATGCTGCGTGATGAAGACCGGATCTTCACCAATCTCTACGGTGTCCATGACCCGTTCCTCAAAGGCGCCCTGGCGCGCGGCGATTGGGATGGTACCAAGGAACTGATCCTCAAGGGCCGCGAGTGGATTACCGAAGAGGTCAAGGCCTCGGGTCTCCGTGGCCGCGGTGGCGCAGGCTTTCCGACCGGCATGAAATGGAGCTTCATGCCCAAGCAAAGCGATGGCCGTCCAAGCTACCTCGTGGTGAATGCGGACGAGTCGGAACCGGGCACCTGCAAGGACCGCGATATTATGCGGCACGATCCGCATAAGCTGATTGAGGGCTGTCTCCTGGCGTCAGTCGCGATGGGGGCTCACACCGCGTATATTTATATTCGCGGCGAGTTTTACAACGAAGCGCGGGCGTTGCAGCACGCGATCGACGAGGCTTATGCGGCCGGTCTGATCGGTACGGATTCGTGCGGCTCGGGGTACGCGTTTGATCTATATCTGCACCGAGGCGCAGGCGCTTATATTTGCGGCGAAGAGACGGCGTTGTTGGAAAGTCTGGAAGGCCGTAAGGGTCAGCCGCGTCTGAAGCCGCCATTCCCGGCCGCGGTGGGGCTATATGGCTGTCCGACGACTGTGAATAATGTCGAGAGCATCGCGGTTGCCCCAACGATTTTGCGTCGCGGCGGGGCATGGTTCGCCGGCATTGGTCGCCCGAAAAACACCGGCACCAAACTGTTTTGCATTTCCGGACACGTCGAACGGCCCTGCAATGTCGAAGAAGAAATGGGCATACCGCTGAAGGAATTGCTGGAAAAGCATGCTGGCGGCGTGCGTGGCGGCTGGGATAATTTGCTGGCGGTCATTCCGGGTGGGTCGTCGGTTCCGGTTCTGCCGAAATCGATTTGCGATACCGTGCTGATGGATTTCGATTCACTGCGCGACGTTAAGTCGGGGCTCGGCACCGCTGCCGTGATCGTCATGGATAAATCGACCGACATCATCAAGGCGATCGCCCGTCTCTCGCAGTTCTATAAGCATGAGAGCTGCGGCCAATGCACGCCATGCCGTGAAGGCACCGGCTGGATGTGGCGGGTCATGGAGCGGATGGTGAAGGGCAACGCGTCGATCGAAGAGATCGATATGCTGCTCGAAGTCTCGTTCGAAATTGAAGGCCATACGATCTGCGCGTTAGGCGATGCGGCGGCTTGGCCGGTGCAAGGTCTCATCCGGCATTTCCGGCCGGAGATGGAAGCCCGCATCGAACGCTATCGCGAGGCTGCGGCCGCGCGTGTTGCGGCTTGAGGGAGGTCTTCGATGCCGAAGCTGACAATTAACGGCCAAGAGGTCGAAGCACCGGTCGGTGCTACGGTGTTTCAGGCCTGCCAACTGGCCGGTGTGGAAGTCCCACATTTCTGCTTCCATGAGCGCCTGAACATCGCCGGCAATTGTCGCATGTGCCTGGTGGAAATGGAAAAGTCACCGAAGCCGATCGCATCCTGCGCGATGCCGGCCTCTGACGGTATGGTTATCCATACTGACAGCGACAAGGCCAAGAAGGCCCGCAAGGGCGTCATGGAATTTCTGCTGATCAACCACCCGCTGGATTGCCCGATCTGCGATCAGGGCGGCGAATGTGATCTGCAGGATCAGGCCATGGCGTTCGGCTTCGATCGCGGTCGGTTCGCCGAGAATAAGCGCTCGGTCAAGGACAAGAATTTCGGTCCGCTGGTCAAGACCAGTATGAATCGCTGCATCCATTGCACCCGCTGCGTTCGGTTCGCGACGGAAATTGCTGGCGTCCCGGAACTGGGCGGAACCGGCCGGGGCGAGGGCATGGAGATCGGCACCTATGTCGAGATGGCGCTGACCTCGGAGCTGTCCGGCAATATCGTCGATCTGTGCCCGGTCGGCGCGCTCACCTCCAAGCCCTATGCGTTCGCGTCGCGGCCTTGGGAACTGACCAAGACCGAGTCGGTCGATGTCTTTGACGCGGTTGGGTCGAATATCCGGATCGACAGCCGTGGGCCATCCGTGCTGCGGGTCCTGCCAAGGCTCAATGAAGCGGTGAACGAGGAATGGCTCGCCGATAAGAGCCGCCATGCGATTGACGGGTTGCTAAAGCGCCGGCTTGATCGGCCCTGGGTCCGACGCGATGGTAAATTGCAGGAAGCGACCTGGGCCGAAGCGTTCCAGGCCATCGCCACAAAGCTGAATGGCCTGCCGGGCGAGAAGTTTGCCGCGATTGCCGGTGATCAGGCGGATTCCGAAGCGATGTTGGCGCTAAGGGATCTGACGCTGTCACTGGGCTCAGCGAATATCGATTGCCGTCAGGACGGCGCGGCGCTCGGGGCAGAGCGCGCGGGCTATCTGTTCAATACAACCATCGCCGGTATCGAACAGGCCGATGTGTGCCTGCTGATCGGAACCAATCCGCGCTGGGAAGCACCGCTGATCAATGCGCGGCTGCGCAAGCGCTATCTGCAAGGCGGCTTTAAGGTCGGCGTGATCGGACCGTCTGTCGATCTAACCTATCCCACGCTCAAACTCGGCGCGGGGCCGGTGGCGCTATCGTGGCTGCTCGACGGATCGAGCGAATTTGCTGCCGTGTTGAAGGGCGCCAAGCGTCCGATGCTAATCATTGGGCAGGGTGCGCTCACCCGTCCCGATGGGGCGATCATCCTCGGTCTGGCGCGTCAGATCGCCGAGCAGTTCGGCATGGTGCAAGAGGATTTCAACGGCTTCAACGTGCTCCACACTGCGGCATCACGGGTCGCCGGGCTTGATCTCGGGTTCCTGCCGGGGGCAGGGGGACGCGATGTTGCGGGCATCCTAGAGGGCGCCCAGTCCGGTGCGATCGAGTGCGTTTACCTGCTCGGCGCCGATGAAATTAACACGTCGAAGCTTGGCAAGGCCTTCGTGATCTACCAAGGGCATCACGGCGATCATGGTGCGGCACGGGCCGATGTCATTCTGCCGGGTGCAGCCTATACCGAAAAGAACGCGACCTGGGTCAATACCGAGGGCCGGGTGCAGCTTGGCCGGTTGGCGGTGCTGCCGCCGGGCGATGCGCGCGAGGATTGGAAGATTCTGCGCGCCCTGTCCGAAAAGCTCGGCCACAAGCTGCCGTACGACAATTTGAGCCAGGTCCGGCAGCATCTGATCGCCGCCCATCCGAGCTTCGCCCATGTCGACGATATCTTGCCGGCACCGTGGGGCAAATTTGGAACGATCGGCACGCCGTCGACTCAGGCGTTCACCTACCCGATTACCAATTACTATGTGACCGACCCGATCAGCCGTGCTTCTGCCACCATGGCTGCATGTACGGCGGAGATTCTTGGCATCACGAACCCGAAGACCGGCACCCATGGCTGATATCCTGAACTTTCTCGGGCCGATCCTGCCCTTTTTGCAGATCCTGGGCGGTATCCTTCTGCTCGTGGTGGTCCTGCTGATCTCAATGGCTTACTTGACCTATTGGGAGCGCAAGGTGCTGGCCGCGGCGCAATTGCGCATGGGGCCGAACGTGGTAGGACCGTTCGGTCTGTTGCAGCCGATGGCCGACGGCCTGAAGCTGCTCACCAAAGAGACGGTGATCCCGTCAGGCGCCAATCGCGTGGTGTTCGTCGCCGCGCCGATCCTGACCTTCGTGCTCGCACTGATCGGCTGGGCGGTGATCCCGTTCGATCCGGGCATGGTTGTCTCAAACATCAATGTCGGCGTGCTGTATCTCTTCGCGATCAGCTCGCTCGGCGTCTACGGCATTATCATGGCCGGCTGGGCGTCCAATTCGAAATATGCGTTTCTCGGCGCACTGCGGTCTGCGGCACAGATGGTGTCTTATGAGGTCTCGATCGGCTTCGTCATCGTCACCGTTCTGTTGTGCGCTGGCTCGTTGAATCTTTCCGCGATCGTCGAGGCACAGCGCCATATGCTGAACCTGTCCTGGTGGCCGGCTTGGCTACCCGGCTGGTACGTCATTCCGCTGTTCCCGATGTTTGTCGTGTTCGTCATTTCGGGCTTGGCGGAAACGAACCGCTCGCCGTTCGATCTGGTCGAAGGTGAATCCGAGCTCGTTGCCGGCTATTTCGTCGAATATAGCTCGATGACCTTCGCGCTGTTCTATCTTGGCGAATATATGAACATGATCCTGGTCAGCGGCATGACCAGCGTCTTGTTCCTGGGTGGCTGGCTGCCGCCATTCGATATCGCGCCGTTCAATTGGGTTCCGGGTCCGCTTTGGTTCGCGCTCAAGATCGCGTGCGTCCTGTTCATCTTCTTGTGGGCGCGCGCGACATTCCCGCGCTTCCGGTACGATCAGCTGATGCGTCTTGGCTGGAAGATCTTTTTGCCGATGTCGCTCGCCTACCTGCTGATCGTGGCCGGTGTGCTGGTCTCAACCGGACTGGTACCGAAGACATGATGCGGCCAACCGTTTTTGCTGCTGTGGCACTTTCGTGCCCGGCTCGTCTAAAGAGGTCTTGAGCATGGCGATCGCCGGCCGTGGTCCGCGTAGCTTCCTTCTGGCTGAGATTGTCTCAGGCATGTGGCTGACCCTCAGCTATATGTGGAAGAAGCCTGTGACCGTAAATTACCCCTATGAAAAGGGGCCGCTGGGTCCGCGCTTTCGGGGCGAGCATGCGCTGCGGCGCTATCCGAACGGTGAGGAGCGCTGCATTGCGTGCAAGCTGTGCGAGGCGGTCTGCCCGGCGCTGGCGATTACGATCGAGGCCGAACCGCGCGAGGATGGCAGTCGTCGGACCACGCGCTACGACATCGACATGACCAAATGCATCTATTGCGGTCTCTGTCAGGAGGCGTGCCCCGTAGACGCGATCGTTGAAGGCCCTAATTTCGAGTTTGCCACCGAGACCCGTGAGGAGCTGTTCTACAACAAGGACAAGCTGCTTTCGAACGGTGATCGGTGGGAAAGCGAGTTGGCGCATAATATCGTTGCCGACGCGCCCTATCGGTGAGTGACGCCATGAACCTTCCGGCTTTAGCCTTTTATATGTTTGCGATCCTGTGCATCGGCTCCGCCCTCGGCGTCGTCACATCGCGCAATCCCGTGCATTCCGTGCTGTTCCTGATCCTCGCATTTTTCAACGCAGCCGGGCTCTTCGTGCTGCTCGGCGCTGAGTTCCTGGCGATGATCCTGGTAGTCGTCTATGTCGGGGCGGTCGCGGTGCTGTTCCTGTTCGTCGTGATGATGCTCGATATCAACTTTGCGCATTTGCGACGCGGGATTAAGCAGAATCTCCTGCTCGGTGGTGTGGTGGGGGTGGTGCTTTTGGGCGAGTTGATCGCGGTTGCCTATGGTTGGGTGGCCGCACCAAAGCTCGCCTCTGTCGCGCCGGCCGATGCGACCGGCCATCTGGACAACACCCAAGCAATCGGCGCGATCCTGTACACGCAGTATCTCTATCCGTTCCAGCTATCCGGCTTGATTTTGCTGGTCGCCATGATGGGCGCGATTGTACTGACGCTGCGCCGTCGGACCGGTGTGCGGCGTCAGGTAATCAGCCAGCAGGTCGGCCGCGCCCGATCGCAGGCGGTGGAGATCGTCAAAGTACCGACCGGCAGCGGCGTCTGAGGCGGAGCAGTCAGATGGAAATTACCCTCAACCATTATCTGGTGGTGGCAGCGGCGCTGTTCACCATCGGTATCTTCGGCATCTTCCTGAACCGGCGCAATGTGATCATCATCCTGATGTCGGTTGAGCTGATGCTGCTCGCGGTCAATATTAATTTCGTGGCGTTCTCGAGCTTTTTGCATGATTTGACCGGGCAAATCTTTGCCATGTTCGTGCTGACCGTCGCTGCGGCCGAGGCCGCGATCGGGCTCGCCATTCTTGTCGTCTATTTCCGAAACCGCGGGACGATCGCGGTTGAGGATATCAATTTGATGAAGGGCTGAGCCCTATGGCGCCTGCCGTTTTAATTCTGTTTCTGCCGCTGCTTGCGGCAGCCATTGCCGGGCTGTTCGGTCGCATGATTGGCGATCGGGGTTCGCAGTTCGTCACGACCGGTGCGGTGCTCATCGCCGCAGGTTTGGCTATCAGCAATTTCATTACGGTCGCAGGCGGGCATCAGCCCGATACGATCGACTTACTTCGCTGGATCGATACCGGCCCGCTGCGGGTCGATTGGGCGATCCGGCTTGATACGCTGTCGTCGGTCATGCTGTGCGTCGTCACGATCGTGTCATCGATGGTGCATATCTACTCGATCGGCTACATGTCGCACGACCATTCCAAGCCGCGCTTCATGGCCTATCTGTCGCTGTTTACCTTCGCGATGTTGATGCTGGTGACGGCCAACAACTTCGTGCAGCTATTCTTCGGCTGGGAAGGTGTTGGCACCTGCTCCTATCTGCTGATCGGCTTCTGGTATGATCGGCCGAGCGCCAATGCCGCCGCGATCAAGGCATTCGTGGTCAATCGTGTCGGCGATTTCGGCTTTGCACTTGGTATCTTCGCGACCTTCGTGATCTTTGGTTCGCTCGATTTCGACACGGTGTTTCAGGCGGTACCGAGCAAGGTCGGGGAGACGCTGCATTTCCTGAGCTGGAATCCGAACGCGCTCACCGTCGCCTGTCTGCTGCTGTTTGTTGGTGCGATGGGTAAGTCGGCGCAGCTAGGGCTGCATACCTGGCTGCCGGACGCGATGGAAGGCCCGACACCGGTCTCCGCGCTGATCCACGCCGCGACCATGGTGACGGCGGGCGTCTTCATGATCTGCCGCCTGTCGCCGATGTTCGAATATTCGCAAACTGCGCTCAATGTCGTGACCGTGGTCGGCGGGACAACAGCCTTCTTCGCGGCGTCAGTCGGTTTGGTGCAGAACGACATCAAGCGCGTCATCGCCTATTCAACCTGTAGCCAGCTCGGCTATATGTTCTTCGCGGCGGGCGTGTCGGCCTATCCGGCGGCGATGTTTCATCTGACCACACACGCCTTCTTCAAGGCGCTGCTGTTCCTTTGCGCCGGCTCCGTGATCCATGCCATGTCCGGCGAACAGGATATGCGCAAGATGGGCGGGCTCTGGAACAAGATCCCGACGACCTATGTGCTGATGTGGATCGGCAATCTGGCGCTCGCTGGCATTCCGCCCTTCGCAGGGTTCTATTCCAAGGACAAGATCCTGGAAGCGGCCTATGCGTCGAGTTCTGATGTCGGGCATTACGCGTATTGGCTGGGGATCATCGCGGCGTTCATGACCTGCTTCTATTCCTGGCGGTTGCTGTTCATGACCTTCCATGGCAAGTCGCGCGCCGACCACCATACCCAGGAACATGTCCATGAATCGCCGCTGGTGATGCTGGCGCCGCTGTTCATTCTGGCGGCAGGCGCGGTGTTCGCCGGTTTCCTTGGGGCGTTCGATTTCATCGGCGCCGGTGAGAGCGCGTTCTGGGGCAAGTCCATCGAGATCCTGCAAACCCACACCGCCATGGAAGGCGGCGAGGAGCTGCCGGCGGCATTGGAATTTCTGCCGTTGATCGTGGGCGTGGCGGGAATTCTGCTCGCCTATATCTTCTACGTCGCGTCGCCGAGCCTGCCGGGAAAATTGGCGAAAGCGCTGAAGTGGCCGTACGAGTTCATTCTGAACAAATGGTACTTCGATGAGCTGTATGACGCGATTTTCGTGAAGCCGATCTTCTCGATAGGCTGGGGGCTTTGGAAGGGTGGTGACGGGGCGATGATCGACGGGCTGGGGCCGGATGGTGTCGCCGCCGTGACCCAGGGCCTGTCCAAGCGCGTCGCGCGGTTACAGACCGGCTATATCTACCATTATGCCTTCGCCATGCTGATCGGCGTTGTCCTGATGGTGTCCTTCTATCTTCTATCGCAGCGGTGAGATCGCGATGAGTTTTATCACGCAGCATCTTCTGTCGCTGGTCACATTTCTCCCGCTGGTCGGCGCCGTTTGGATAGCATTCCTGCGCGGAGAAGAGCAGGCAGTCGCACGCAATGCCCGCTGGGCGGCGCTGATCACATCGATTGTCGTGTTCGGCTTCTCGATCTTGCTCTGGACCGGCTTCGACCAGAATACGGCGTCGTTCCAGTTCGTCGAGCAGGCGGCTTGGATGCCGTCGCTCAATATCGGCTATCATATGGGCATTGACGGCATTTCGCTGTTCTTCGTCCTGCTGTCGACTCTGCTGACTCCGATCTGCATCATCTCGGCCTGGGATGCAGTGAAGCTCCGGGTCAAGGAGTATATGATCGCGTTCCTGGTCCTCGAGACCATGATGGTCGGGACCTTCGTGTCGCTCGATCTCATCATGTTCTACGTGTTCTTCGAGGGCGTGCTGATCCCGATGTTCCTGATCATCGGCGTGTGGGGCGGGGCGCGTCGCGTCTATGCCGCGTTCAAATTCTTTCTCTACACGTTCCTCGGCTCGGTGCTGATGCTGCTGGCGATCCTGGCGCTCTATTGGCAGCTAGGCACCACCGATATCCCGACCGCGATGCACGCGACCCTGCCGACGGCTATGCAGCATTGGCTGTGGCTCGCTTTCTTCGCGTCATTTGCCGTCAAGGTGCCGATGTGGCCGGTCCATACCTGGTTGCCGGACGCGCATGTCGAGGCGCCGACCGCTGGTTCGGTGATTTTGGCAGGCGTGCTCCTGAAAATGGGCGGGTATGGGTTCATCCGGTTCTCGCTGCCGATCTTCCCGGAGGCCAGCCATAGTTTTGCGCCGCTGATCTATACCCTGTCGGTCGTTGCGGTGATCTACACCTCTGTTGTGGCGCTGGTGCAGCAGGATATGAAGAAGCTGATCGCCTATTCATCGATCGCCCATATGGGGCTGGTCACGATCGGCGTGTTCACCCTGTCGCAGGAAGGCGTGCAGGGCGCGATGTACCAGATGCTTAGCCATGGCATCGTCTCCGGTGCGCTCTTTCTCTGCGTCGGTGTCGTCTATGACCGGCTGCACACCAGAGAGATCGCGCGCTATGGCGGTCTCGCCGAGACCATGCCGAAATATGCGCTGGTCTTCATGGTGTTCATGCTGGCCTCGGTTGGGTTGCCCGGTACCTCTGGCTTCGTCGGCGAGTTCCTGGCCTTGCTTGGCGCCTTCGAAGCCAATAGCTGGGTGTCCTTCTTTGCGACGACCAGCCTGATCCTCGGCGCCTGCTACATGCTCTATCTCTATCGCCGTGTCGTGTTCGGTACGATCACGCGCGATGATGTACGGGCGATGCTGGACCTCTCTTGGCGCGAGAAGCTGATCTTTGCGCCGCTGATCGTCCTGGTGTTCTGGATGGGGATCTATCCGTCGTCGTTCCTGGATCCGATGAAACCCTCGATTACCGCACTGATCGAACGGGGGCAGGTGGCGTCTCTGCCGCATGCCCACGTCGCCGAGGCCGTGCAGCCGGTGGTGAAATAATGTTTCCCGTTCCCGATTTGATGCCGGCCTTGCCGGAACTCGTCATCGCACTCGCTGCGATGGCGCTGTTGGTCGCTGGCGTCTGGGGTACCAGCGCCAGGGCCGTCTCGCGATTAGCCGTCGTGGTTCTGGCCGGTGCCGCCTATCTGCTGGTCACCCGGGCGGCCGCCCCGCGCATTGAGACATTCAACGGTCTCTTTGTTCTCGACAGTTTCGCCGTGTTCATGAAGCTGTTGATCCTGGTCGGCTCGGCTTTCTCGATCGTGCTGTCTTTGACTTACAACCGCACTAACCGGATCGAGCGTTTCGAATATCCGGTTCTGATCCTCTTTTCGGTCGTTGGCATGATCGGGATGATCTCGGCGAACGATCTCATTTCGCTCTATGTCGCCTTCGAGCTGCAGAGCCTGCCGCTCTATGTGCTGGCCGCATTCAAGCGAGACACGATAAAGAGCACCGAGGCCGGCCTCAAATATTTTGTTCTGGGCGCTCTCTCCTCGGGCATGCTGCTCTTTGGCGCGTCGCTGATCTACGGATTCGGCGGCTCGACCAATTTTGATAAGCTGGCGCTTGTGTTCGCTGAACCTGCCGCGACTCAGTCGGTTGGCCTGGTGATCGGCATTGTGTTCTTGTCGGTTGGGCTCGCGTTCAAATGCTCGGCTGTCCCGTTCCATATGTGGACACCGGACGTCTATGAAGGCGCACCGACCCCGGTCACCGCGTTCTTTGCCGTGGCGCCAAAGACGGCCGCGATTGCCTTGTTCGTGCGCGTGCTGATCGGACCGCTGGGTGGTCTGGTGGCCGAATGGGGGCAGATCATCTGGGTGATCTCACTGCTGTCGATGGCGCTGGGTGCCTATGCTGCGATCAGCCAGACCAATATCAAGCGGCTGATGGCCTATAGCTCGATCGGCCACGTCGGATACGCGCTGATGGGCCTCGCTGCAGCCAGCCCGGCGGGGGTGCAGGGCGTGCTGGTCTATATGTCGATCTATCTCTTTATGACGCTTGGGTCATTCGGCGTGATCCTGTGCATGGAGCGCAATGGCCAGTCGGTTGAACAGATTTCCGATCTGGCCGGCCTGTCGCGCAAGCAGCCGCTCTTGGCAGCTTCGCTCGCGATCTTCATGTTCTCGCTGGCCGGCGTTCCGCCGCTCGCCGGATTCTTCAGCAAGATCATGGTGTTCATGGCGGCGATCCATGCCGGGCTATATTGGTTGGCCGCGTTGGGCGTGCTGACCAGTGTTGTCGGCTGCTATTATTATATCCGTGTCATCAAGATCATGTATTTCGACGAGCCGGCGGCGGATCTCGATCGGGGAGCGGGTGGACCGGGCGTGCGCGCGGTCGTGACTCTCGCGGCCTTGGTTGTTCTGCTGCTGTGCATCGTGCCGAACATCGTGATGGCGCCGGCGATCGCGGCAGCGCAATCGCTCTTTGCTGGATGATCCTAGACAGTACAGAACCGGCTCTTCCATCGCCCTTTCGGGCGATCATCCATGATGCCCTGCCGAGTACCTCGGACGAGGCCAAGCGACTAGCCTCAGCCGGGGCGGCGCACGGGACTCTGGTTCAGGCACTAAGCCAAACCGCAGGACGGGGCAGGCTGAACCGGCAATGGGTCAGCCCAGCCGGCAACCTCTATATGTCGGTGATCCTGCGGCCGCTTGTAACCCCGATCCGCGCTACCGAATTGGGGTTTGTCGCGTCGCTTGCAGTTGCGGACGCGATATCCGGACTGGTCACCGACCCGCGCGCCGTTCGGCTGAAATGGCCGAATGATGTGCTGCTGAACGACGCGAAGCTCGCCGGCATTTTGCTGGAGACCGAGCTGGGGCCCAATAATCTGCTGGCTTGGGTCGTGCTCGGTATCGGCATTAACATTGTGTCGAGCCCCGAAAACACGCCTTATCCCGCCACCTGTCTTGCCGAGCAGGGAGCGTCGCCCGCGCTCGATACAGTCCTGCTGGGACTATGCACGTCTCTGAACTGGCGGCTCGAGATGTGGGAGCGCGAAGGTTTCGACCGGATCCGCGGCGATTGGGTGATGCAGAGCATTGGTGTCGGCATGCCGATTCGTCTGAAGATCGGCAACGAGACAATAAGTGGCCGATTTCACAATCTCGACCGCGACGGCGCACTGCTGCTGGAGTGCGAGGGAGCGATCCGGCGGATTACTACGGGCGATGTCCATTTTGCCGCGATATGACGCTCGCGAAACGGCACAATGATCCCATATCTTTAACAGGCTTGCCGGATTGCCGGCGCCATATTTCGTTTTATGAGAGAACAAAACTTCAATGAGCCGTAAACAACCCGCGCCCGCCCTGCAGCCGACCCTCAACCGTGCCGACGAGCTGGTCTTCCTGCCGCTAGGCGGTCTCGGCGAAATCGGCATGAATCTTAGCCTCTACGGCTTCGGCGGCAAATGGCTGATGGTCGATCTCGGCGTATCGTTCGGCGACGATACAACACCGGGTATCGATATTCTCATGCCCGATCCAAGTTTCATTGTGGATCGGCGCAGCGATCTGGTCGGGCTGGTCATCACCCACGCGCATGAGGATCATATCGGCGCGATCCCGCATCTCTGGCCACAATTGCGCTGCCCAATCTATGCCTCGCCGTTTGCAGCGTCCGTGATCCGCGCGAAGCTGGGTGAAGCGGGTCTGCTCAATCAATTGACCATCCGTGAGATCCCACTGGGCGGGTCGGTCGAGATCGCTCCGTTCCGGCTGGAATTCATCAGCCTCACCCATTCGATACCGGAGCCGAATGCGTTGGTGATCCGCACCGACGCCGGCACCGTGCTGCACACGGGCGACTGGAAATTCGATCCGAATCCGCTTGTTGGGGCGAATGCGGATATTGAGGCGTTACAGCGTCTGGGTGACGCCGGTGTCGATGCTCTGTTGGGCGATTCGACCAATGCGCTGCGCAATGGCGAGGCCGGTTCCGAGGCCGATGTCCGCAAATCGCTGATCGAGCTTGTCGGCAAATTCCCCGAGCGCGTGGCGATCACCTGCTTTGCCTCCAACGTTGCGCGCCTCGAATCCGCAGCCATCGCGGCCGAGGCGAATGGCCGTTCCTGTGCTCTGGTCGGGCGGTCGCTCTGGCGCATGGAGCAGGCTGCCCGCGAGAATGGCTATCTCGCCGATATCCCGCCGTTTGTGCGGGAAGACGAGGTGATGGAGCTGCCGCGCGATAAGATCCTGTTGGTCTGCACCGGCAGCCAGGGAGAGCCGCGATCGGCACTGGCCCGAATTGCCTCTGGCGATCACCCGAATGTTGCGCTCTCGCCGGGCGACACGGTGATATTTTCATCGCGTATCATTCCGGGCAATGAACGCGCCATCGGTCGCTTACAAAATCAGCTGGCCCAGCGCGGCATCGAGCTTGCGACCGAGGAAGATTATTTCGTCCATGTCTCGGGTCATCCGGCGCGTGACGAGCTCACCCGAATGTATCAGCTCGTGCGGCCAAAGGTGGCCGTCCCGGTGCATGGCGAGACACGTCACTTGCTTGCCCACGCACAACTGGCCGAAGCGTGTCAGGTGCCGAAGTCGGTTGTCGCTGGGAATGGCGATATCGTTCGGCTGGTGCCAGGGCCTGCAGGTGTTATCGATCATGTCGGCGCCGGGCGGCTGGGTCTCGACGGCAAGAATCTGGTGCCGTTGGATGGTGGCGCCTTCCGTGAGCGGATGCGCATGAATTTCAGCGGCGCGGCGGTCGCAACCATTGTGGTCGACCAGCGCGGCCAGTTGGTGGCCGACCCGCAAGTAACGCTGCATGGGTTGATCGGCGACGGGGGCGGAGTCTCACTGGATGATATTGGCAAGGCGGTCGCGGGAGCGATTGCCGAGATCCCGACCATGCAGCGCGGCGATGACGAGGCACTTCGTGAAGCCGCACGCCTCGCGGTACGCCGCAGCGTCTATGCGGCGCAAGGCAAGAAGCCGGTGACAGAGGTCCATGTTGTCCGGCTCTGACGTGGCTCGGCACTGATCCATGAACTGGGCGAGCGCCGTACTGGTCTATGTCGTATTATGGTGGCTGGTGCTGTTCTGCATGCTGCCGATCGGTATTCGTCCGGCAGAGGAGGGGCATCTAGGCCATGATGCGGGTGCGCCGTCCAATCCCCGGCTTGGCCTTAAGGCGCTGATCACGTCCGGCATCGCGGCGATTCTGCTGTTGCTCTTCTATCTGCTGATCCATTCGGGCCTGATCAGCCTTCGTCAGAATTAGTCGATGTCCTTGACCTATTGTCAGGCGGCGCCGGGCCATGAATTTCATGGCCCGTATCACGACACGGAATATGGTTTTCCGGCACGTACCGATTCAGTGCTGTTCGAACGGCTGGTTCTGGAGATCAACCAGGCCGGCTTGTCGTGGCTGACAGTGTTGAGAAAGCGCCCAGCCTTTGTGGCGGCCTATGACGGTTTCGACATTGACCGCGTTGCTGGGTATGGGGCGGAGGATACCGATCGCCTGCTGGCGGATTCGGGAATCATTCGCAACAAGCTCAAGATCGCGGCGGCAATCGAAAACGCTCGACGACTTCAGGTGATCCGAGAGAGCCATGGCTCGTTTGCCGCCTGGCTCGATTCACATCATCCGCTCGACAAAGCGGCCTGGGTTAAGCTGTTCGGCGCAACCTTCCGCTTCACTGGCGGCGAAATCGTCGGCGAATTTCTGATGAGTCTCGGCTATCTGCCGGGCGCACATGCGGAAACATGCCCGGTTTACGCTCGAATCTTGCAATCGCAGCCGCCATGGAGCAAATCTGCTGAAAAAATCAGCGGAGTTTGACGCAGCTTTAACAGATAAAACCGGGAGCTGTCACGGATATGCCGGAATAACAGGGGCGCATGGTTTCGTTAAGGCTCCGGAAAGCCTGTCTCAAAAAGGCCAACTCAAATTTAGGGGTAAGACAAGACGGCGATCAACGCAATGAATCAAACAAAAACGCAAAAATCGGCAAGTCCTAAGGCTTGCCGAGATCTTTGCGGAGATTCTTCTTATTGTTTTAATCACGACTAAACCAAGGTTTAACCGTAACCTGCGCTTCTTCCCTAAACTCGGGCTTTTACGCCGCTGAGCGACGGGTCTTTGTTCTTATGTGAAGACTATATGAACAAAAACGCGGCGCGTCACGCATTTTCTTGCTGTTTTTGTGCTTTTTTATTGCATATTGTTTCATCACGGGCCGTATCCGGGCGAAAAACGCTTAAAATATAGGCAGTCAGACGACTGACGAAATATTGAAGGGAACATTATGGATATAGGAAGCCGAGTCGTATCGCAATGGGTTGAAGAAACACCCGCGCTGACCTGGTCACGGCTACTTTTTTCGTTCGAAGGCCGTATTGATCGCCGCACCTATATCTGGCGATACGCTGTCGCTCATACGCTCTTTATTTTCAGCGGTATCGGGCTAACGGTGCCTATCGTATTGCTGCGTGGTAACACCATTGCCGTCCAATCCTTAACTTTGCTCGATATAGCCGTCGGCGCCTATTTCCTTGCTTTCATAGCTCTCTTCATTTGGATAACGGCAGCTGGAATCACAAAGCGGATGCATGATCGTGGTCTCCATGGCGCGTTCGGCTTCCTGTGTCTCATCGGGTATGTGCGGTTTTTCTTCCAGCCGGAAACGGTTTCCTTCCTTGTCGTTGTGATTGTCGCTTCGATCCCATCGATCTGGTTCTTCATTCAATGTTGCTGTCTTTCCGGAAAGGCAGGGCCGAATTCATACGGACAACGTCCGATGCGGTTTGGCATCCAGGACCCGTTACAAAAGCAAATGCGGCGTAGTTGGGTCAGCTTTCTGCTCGATATCAGCTATATTCCGCTGCTGCTACTTATAATTCTGGTTTTCAGAAGCATGGTTTACGAGCCGTTTAATATTCCATCGTCATCAATGGCACCGACTCTTCTTGTCGGTGACTACATCGCTGTTTCCAAATACAGCTATGGCTATAACCGCTTTTCGTTACCGATCAGCTTTGGCGTTCCGGTCGACCGGTTCTTTAAATCCATGCCCGCTCCGGGTGACGTCGTGGTATTCCGGCTTCCAGCAGATCCTACCATCAGCTACGTAAAGCGGGTCGTCGGACTGCCGCGTGATCATGTGCAAATGGTCAACGGCGTCCTGCTGCTGAACGGAACGCCCGTCAAATTTGAGCAAACCGGCTCCTATCACGATGATAATGGCGCCACATCAGCCGAGGTCCCGCTTTATACTGAAACGCTGCCGAACGGGAGGTCCTACACGGTCGCCAAGATCAACCGCCCCGGCGAGGGTATTCTCGATAATACCGTCGAATGGACTGTTCCCGATGATTGCGTGTTCGTCCTGGGTGACAATCGGGATAATTCTCAAGATAGTCGGGTGGTCACGCGGGTCGGATTCATCCCGCTGGCCAATTTGGTAGGCCGGGCGGATGCACGGTTTTTCTCGCTTCGAGGCTTTGATCAGAAGCGCGGTCCCCAGATCCGCCTATCGCGGATCCTAACTGAGATTCAGTGACGTATTTGTCTAGATTGCCGCGCGGCACCCTGGCAATGGACAGGTTGCGAGTCATTCCATACAGTCTCGGTCGATTGAGCCTGCCTTATCTGATCCCACAGCGAACCGCAAAGACCCCAGCCACATGATCTTCGGCGCCTTCGAGCGAATGGTCGCGTTCCGCTATTTGCGGGCGCGCCGCCAGGAAAGTTTTATCTCGGTAATCGCCTTCTTTTCGCTGGCCGGCATCATGCTGGGCGTGGCCACGCTGATCATTGTGATGGCGGTCATGAACGGCTTTCGCGCCGAACTTATGGGGAAAATTTTAGGATTTAACGGCGATCTCAGCGTGGTCGCGATGCGCCCGGGCGGGATCTCGGATTACGATGTTCTTGCCGCCAAGGCACGTGCCGTCGCGGGAGTGACTGCTGTCATTCCGCTGGTCGAGTCGGAGGTCCTGGTCTCCGGTCCTGGTGGGGCACAGGGCGCCAAAGTACGGGGCCAGCGACCATCGGACATCAAGGCGCAATTCGGCGACAAGATCGCCATGCTGCATAACGCGGGACTCGAGTCGCTGGATGACGATTCGGTACTGCTGGGTCGGCGGCTTGCCTACACGCTTGGCGTGGGCCCCGGCGATCAGGTGACGCTGCTGTCACCCAATGGAACAGCAACGGCGCTCGGGACTGTACCACGGGTAAAAACCTACAAAGTTGCCGGCACCTTTGATGTCGGCATGTACGAGTATGATTCGGGCTTCGTCTATATGACGCTGCCGGCGGCACAGCTATTTTTCAAACTGCCGGATGCGGTCAGTCAGCTTGAGATCAAAGTCGTCGATCCGGATGCGGTCTGGCAGCAAAAGGGCGCGGTACAGACGGCCCTTGGTCCCAATGTTCGACTGTTCGATTGGCAGCAATCGAGTGCCGCCTTTTTCAACGCGGTCCAGACCGAGCGAAACGTCATGTTCCTGATCCTGACGCTGATCATTGTGGTCGCGGCGTTCAATGTCATTTCCAGCATGATCATGCTGGTCAAGGATAAGGGGCGCGATATCGCGATCCTGCGCACCATGGGGGCGACGCGCGGCACAATTATGCGGATTTTCTTCATGGCCGGTGCCAGCGTCGGTGTGGTCGGGACGACTCTCGGTTTCTTCCTGGGGCTCGGGTTTTGCGAAAATATCGAACGGATTCGGGCGTTCCTGCAAAGCCTGACCGGCACAGATTTGTTCAATCCGGAAATCTATTTCCTGAGCCAGATTCCGATCGTGGTCGATTCCGGTGAGGTGGGAACCGTCGTTGGTCTTTCTCTGGCCTTATCGTTCCTCGCGACGATTTACCCCTCCTGGCGCGCAGCCCGGCTCGATCCGGTCGAGGCGCTGCGCTATGAGTAATGCTGCTGCGCTGGAGATGATCGGGATCGAGCGGGTCTACCGCCAGGCAGGGGAGCAGTTGCCGGTGCTGCGCGGGGCAGCACTCACCCTCTACCCCGGCGAACTCGTCGGTTTAATCGGGCCATCGGGGGCAGGCAAATCGACGCTGCTGCATGTCGCAGGCCTGTTGGAACGGCCGGATGCCGGCACGCTTCGGATCGCCGGCGAAGATTGCCAGCGCATGGGTGACGATCAGCGCACCAGACTGCGCCGCGCCTCGATTGGATTCGTCTATCAATTTCATCATTTGTTGCCGGAGTTTTCGGCGCTGGAAAATGTCGTCCTGCCGCAGATGATCGCCGGGGTGAGGCGTGGCGTGGCGCGGGAGCGGGGTAAGGCGCTGTTGGAGCGGGTCGGGCTGTCGGCGCGCGCCTCGCATCGGCCGGCGCGCCTCTCGGGCGGCGAACAGCAGCGCGTGGCAATCGTTCGGGCGTTGGCCAACCGGCCGCGCCTGCTGATCGGCGATGAGCCGACCGGTAATCTTGATGTGCACACCGCGGCAGGCGTGATGGACGGGCTGATCGAACTCGTCCGCGCGGATGGGCTGGCGGCGCTGATCGCGACGCATAATATTGAGCTCGCGCGCCGCATGGACCGGGTGCTGTCGCTGGAGGATGGTGTGCTCGTGCCGTGGACCGATCCCGATGGGCTATAACGGCTTCATCCATCTGAGGCTTCACTCGGCTTATTCGCTGGCAGAAGGCGCGATCCGGCTGAAAGAGCTGCCGAAGCTTTGCAAAAAGCAGAACATGCCGGCGGTCGCGGTAACCGACACGGGCAACATGTTCGGCGCTCTAGAATTCTCGGTCGGCTGTGCTGCGGAAGGGATTCAGCCGATCATCGGCTGCGCGCTCGGCATCCGGGCGCCTGAGATGGAACAAAGCGCGCTCACCCGTACGACCGGTATCCGCGCGCCGGAGCCGATCGTCCTGCTGGCAAAGAGCGAGACTGGCTATTTCAATCTCCTGAAGCTGGTCTCGCGCAGCTATCTCGACACGGTGGGCGACGAGCCGCCGCATGTTGCGATTGAGGATCTGGCGCCGTTCGCCGAGGGGCTGCTGTGTCTGACCGGCGGCCTCAATGGCCCAATCGCAAGGCTGTTGCTGCGCAATCAGGTTGCAGCGGCCGAGCAACGCCTCCTCAAACTTGCCGCGCTATTTCCCGATCGGCTTTATGTCGAGTTGCAACGCCACGGGCTCGATGATGAGGCGCGGATCGAGCCGGCGCTCGTCGATTTCGCCTATCGGCACGACTTGCCGCTGGTCGCGACCAACGATGTGTTCTTCGCCGAGCCGTCGTTCCACGAAGCGCATGACGCGCTGCTCTGTATCGCCGAAGGCGTGACGATCAATGTGCCCGACCGTCGGCGGGCAACGGCCGAGCATTACTTCAAGCCGGCGGCGGCAATGCGCGCGCTGTTCCATGATCTGCCGGAAGCCTGCGACAACACCATCGTCATTGCCGAGCGCTGCGCGTTCCTGCTGAAAAAGCGCAAACCGATCTTGCCGCCTTTCACCGATGAAACCGCCCGCAGCGAGGTCGAACTGCTCGACGAGATGGCGCACCAAGGGTTGGATCTGCGTCTGTCACGTCAGATTTTTCCAAGGCTAGGGCCCGATGATGACCGAGTTGAGCTGGAAAAACGCTATCGCGACCGTTTGGTCTATGAGCTGGCGATCATCCATAAGATGGGTTTTTCCGGCTATTACCTGATCGTTGCCGACTTTATTCGTTGGGCGAAGGCACAAGGCATCCCGGTCGGTCCCGGCCGCGGCTCCGGCGCGGGCTCAGTGGTTGCGTGGTCCTGCACCATCACTGATGTCGATCCGATCGCGCTCAATCTCTTGTTCGAGCGGTTCCTCAATCCCGAGCGTGTTTCGATGCCGGATTTCGACGTCGATTTCTGCCAGGACCGGCGTGGCGAAGTGATCGACTATGTCCAGCAGAAGTATGGCAAGGACAAGGTCGCGCAGATCATCACCTTCGGTAAGTTGCAGGCGCGTGCCGTACTGCGGGATGTCGGGCGCGTGCTGCAAATGCCGTATGGCCAGGTCGATAAGCTGTGCAAGCTGGTCCCGAACAACCCGGCCAATCCGGTGACCCTGCAGCAGGCGATCGACGGCGACGAGCAATTGCGGGCGGCACGGCGGTCGGACGAGACCGTCGGCCGGCTGATGGAAATGGCGATGAAGCTTGAGGGGTTGTATCGCCATGCCTCGACCCATGCGGCCGGCGTCGTGATTGGGGACCGGCCGCTGGAGCAGCTAGTGCCACTCTATCGCGACCCGCGCTCGGACATGCCGGTCACCCAGTTCAACATGAAATTCGTCGAAGATGCCGGGCTGGTGAAGTTCGATTTTCTGGGCCTGAAGACCTTGACTGTGGTCGAACGGGCTGTGCAGCTAGTCAATCGCCGCGGCGGGGCGATCGATCTCGTGACATTGCCGCTCGACGACACCAAGACGTTCGAAATGCTGTCACGTGGCGAAACGGTCGGCGTGTTCCAGTTCGAGGGCGCAGGCATGCGCGACCTGCACCGGAAATTAAAGCCGAGCAGCTTTGAGGAGCTGATAGCGATCGTGTCGCTCTATCGGCCAGGCCCGATGGATTCGATCCCTGACTATATCGAATGCAAGCATGGGCGGCAGGCGCCAGATTATATGCACCCTTCGATTCAGGCGGTTCTGCAAGAGACCTATGGCATCATGACCTATCAGGAACAGGTCATGCAGATTGCCCAGATCATGGCGGGCTATACGCTGGGCGGCGCCGATCTCCTGCGCCGCGCCATGGGCAAGAAGATCAAGGCCGAGATGGATGCTCAGCGCAAGCTGTTCCTCGACGGGGCGAAGGCGAACGGCATCGATGCTGAGCTTGCGGAGACCGTATTCGAAAAGATGGCGAAATTTGCCGGCTACGGCTTCAATAAATGTCACGCCGCGCCCTATGCGCTCGTCGCCTATCAAACCGCTTATCTGAAGGCCAATCACCCGGTCGAATTCATGGCGGCGTCGATGACGCTGGATCTGGGCAATACCGATAAGCTCAACGTGTTTCGCCAGGAATTGCAGCGTATCGGCATAAGGCTGCTGCCTCCTGATATAAACCGGTCCGACGATGAATTCACCGTCGAAGGCGAGGGTGAGAATGCTGCGGTTCGTTACGCGCTGGCGGCAGTGAAGGGCGTTGGCGCTCAGGCGATGAAAGCCCTGGTCGAAGAGCGCAAGCGGAACGGACCTTATCGCGATGTGTTCGATCTGGCCGAGCGTCTCGATACACGGCAATTCAATAAGCGGCAATTTGAAAATCTGGCCAAGGCCGGTGCCTTCGACGGCCTCAATCCCAATCGCGCGCAAAGCTTTGCGGTCGCCGATACCGTCATGCGCCATGCCTCGGTCGCGGCAGAGCAACGGGCGAGCAGCCAGATCGCCCTCTTCGGGGGCAGCGGCACGGCTCTTGCCAAACCGAAATTGCCTCCCATGGCGGATTGGCCATCAATTGATCGGCTGCAACAGGAATTCGACGCCATCGGGTTTTACCTGTCCTCGCACCCGCTGGACCCCTACGCGACGGTCCTGAAGAAAATGAACGTGCTCCCGTCCGCGCAGCTAGCGGCCCATGTCGCGCGGGGAACGCCGGGCCGTGTGCGGCTGGCGGGTATCGCGCTCAGTCGTAAAGAACGGACTTCGGCAAAGGGCAATCGCTTCGCCTTCGTACAATTTTCGGATTTGACCGGCCTCTTCGAAGTTACATTGTTTTCCGAGATCCTCGGCGCGTCACGCGCCCTCCTGGATAGTGGGCAGCCACTGCTTATTTCGGTTGATGCGCGCGCGGAAGGTGAGGATGCGGTGCGGATTACGGCACAATCGATCGAATTGCTCGACGAAGCGGCCGCATCGATTTCATCCGGACTCCAGATTGTCATTCAGGATGAATCGGCGTTACAGCCGTTGCATCAGCTCTTAGCGAAAGAGCATGGTGGTCCGGGTCGCGGCGGACGGCTCAATCTGTTGCTGCCAGCTGCTGATCGTCAGGTCGAGATCGCGCTGCCAGGCAGCTATGGGCTGGGCCCGCCACTCCGCGCAGCGATCAAAGCGATACAAGGCGTGGCTGATCTGCGGGATTTCTGATAACAGATTTTCTGGTGTTAGAGGGCGGGGATGCGGATGACGCGCTGCGGGCGCCTCGTGATATGCGCCGCGATGATTGGCGGCGCCTGGTATGGCTGGGCGGATCGCGCCGATGGGGCAGATAGCGTCGTCGCGATCGATGGTGCGTGGGCCCGGCTCAGCGATCAGCAACCGCACACCGCGTTCGTCTATCTGACGATGACTCTGGATGGCGAGGCGTCCGACCACTTGATATCGGTCGATTCACCCGTCGCGGAATCGGCCCAGATCCTGGAACCCCAACAGGGCACGCATCGCGATACGCTGGCTGCGGCAAACTCGGTTGCGCTCGATGCTCATGCGCCCACGTTATTTCAGCCGCAAGGCACTCATATAATCCTTCGGGACATGACACGAAAGCTGATGCCGGGCGACAATTTTCCGGTGACACTGCATTTCGAGCAAGCGGGCAAGATCGATGCGGTGGTGAAAGTGCTGAAACAGCCGCCCTCGGATGGGGTCCCGGATCTGCCGAAAGGCGTTAAACTCGAATGAGTGGCCCTTAACCGCTGACGTCGGTCGCTTGCAGAAAAGCAAGGCTTCCCTGCCGAATTCGCCGCTGGTCGTGCTTGCAAAGCATACGCCGTAGCCCTATTTAAGCGGCTTCCGCGAGTTGTCGCGAGAACTCACGCGGGATTGCCGTCTTCACACCGAAGGCCGGCTCCGGTGCCCTGGTTCAGGGTAACTCCCCGCGGTGGCTTAACCGGAACAGAGGT
>Ga0116226_10000349_pt1 | contig 38866 bp, 38 predicted proteins | sample S1TSphfallax_FD_89692 | JGI IMG/M metagenome (GOLD analysis project Ga0116226, IMG submission 89692) | Host-associated microbial communities from peat moss isolated from Minnesota, USA - S1T2_Fa - Sphagnum fallax MG | ecosystem: Host-associated > Plants > Peat moss > Unclassified | place: USA... | reverse complement strand
ATTGGTGCATGATACGGAAAATAACTTTACCCCCATACTTTCCCGTCACCATTGGCAAAGTGCCACCGCTATTCGTGGTATATTCAAGCAAGCCTTTGAGAATGCAGGTTTGCAGTATTACTCTCCCCATCGCTTTCGTGATACGCTTTCCGCAATAGGGCGAAAAATCTGCATCACCACAGAGGATCAAATGGCATGGGCAAGGAATATGGGGCATGAAAGCCCTGCTACCACTTTTATGGTGTATGGCGGATTTTCCACCGAGCGTCAATTTGAATCCATAGAACGTATGGGGCAGAAAGCGACAATAAAACCAGAAAATAATACTGAACTTGAAAAAGCATTGCAAGTAATCCAGGAAGCCTTTAGTGGTAGTAGGATAAGCGTTTAGCATATCACACAACACACGGAAGAAAACATGACTTTCAAACTGGCAGAGCTTTTCAAGGATTCCAATTACAAACTCACGCAGTTTAGCGAACTGCAAATAGCAAAACTGGAAGAAGGCATTACCGAAAAAGAAGGAAAAACAGGAAAATCCCCCTATTTTACCTGTTTGGTGCGTAAAAAAGACATTAAACTCACGCCTGAAGAAGCAGTACGCCAGCTTTATATCATGCAACTAAATGAAGGATATGGCTACCCTCTCGACCGCATGGAATTGGAATATGCCGTAAGTTTTGGACGGGAAAAGAAACGTGCGGATATTGTCATTTTTGATAAAAACGACACAAGAGCCGCAAATATCATCGTTGAATTAAAAAAGCCAAAACTCAAAGACGGTAAAGAACAGCTAAGATCCTATTGCAATGCCACAGGTGCAACGATTGGCATCTGGAGTAATGGCGATTCTATTTCCTATTACCACCGTAAAGACCCCAACTATTTTGAAGATATACCCAATATCCCCAAAGCCACCGAGAAACTTTCCGACATATTAACCGAACGCTGGACGATTGAAGACTTGGTGAAAAAAGACAAGCTCGTCAATGAGCGGAAATCTTTAAAAGACTTGATTTTAGAGATGGAAGACGAGGTATTAGCCAATGCGGGCGTTGATGTATTTGAAGAGTTATTCAAGCTGATTTTCACCAAACTCTATGACGAAATGGAAAGCGGACGCAACACAGCCCGTCATCTTGAATTTAGAAATTATGGCGACACGGAAACCGAGCTAAAAACCAAAATTCAAACTATTTTTGAGAATGCAAAAAGAAAATGGGAGGGTGTATTTAGTCCCGATGCGAAAATCATGCTTACCCCCTCGCATCTTTCCGTGTGCGTTTCTTCACTGGAAGGGATAAAACTGTTTAACTCTAACCTTGACGTGGTGGATGAAGCCTTTGAATACCTCATTAATAAAAGCAGCAAAGGCGAAAAAGGGCAGTATTTCACCCCACGCTATGCGATTGATATGTGTGTGAAGATGCTCAATCCGCAAGCCTCTGAAACCGTGATAGATACGGCAGCGGGCAGTTGTGGCTTTCCCGTTCACACGATCTTTCATGTGTGGGAGCAGCAACTCAAAGCCAGAGGCTTACCCAGAAGCCATTTATTCACCACCGAGAAAAAAGAGCCTGAACAATTAGATTATGTGCAAGAAAAAGTCTTTGCCATTGATTTTGACGAAAAAGCAGTGCGGGTTGCCCGAACCCTTAACCTGATTGCAGGGGACGGACAAACGAACGTCATGCACCTAAATACGCTGGACTGGGAACGGTGGGACGAAAAAACGGAAGACGAAGACTGGCGGGATACCTATCAAGACGGCTGGAAAAAGCTGAAACGCTTACGCAAAGACGCAAAAAGCAACCGTGATTTTGGCTTTGATATTCTCATGGCAAATCCACCCTTTGCGGGAGATATTAAAGAAAGCCGTATTTTAGCGAAATATGAATTAGGCAAAAATGCGAGTGGGAAATACCAAAATAATGTAGGGCGGGATATTTTATTTATTGAACGCAATCTTGATTTTCTCAAATCAGGGGGCAGAATGGCAGTGGTGCTGCCACAAGGGCGATTTAACAATAGCTCTGATAAATATATCCGTGATTTTATTGCGGAGCGATGCCGTATTTTAGCCGTGGTGGGCTTGCATGGCAACGTATTCAAACCCCACACAGGCACAAAAACCAGTATTTTATTTGTGCAGAAATGGGACGAAAAACTCTGTCCAAAAAAAGAGGACTACCCTATCTTTTTTGCCACGATGCAGGAACCAAGCAAGGATAATAGCGGTGAGAAAATCTATGTGAAGAAAAAAGATTTTCCTTCATCAGCACGCAAAACCGCTACCCAAGAAATGACAGCGGAAGCAATAGATATTTATGATGAAACGCCAGAAAATCTGGACGAATATTTGCTCGATTCGCACGGGCATTTAATCGTGAAGCATGATCTCTTTAATCATGAAGGCTTGACAAAAGACGGCATAGCGGAAGCCTTCCTTGAATTTGCGAAAAAGGAGAGCCTCTCCTTTGTGGGAAAGCCCTAAGCCCTTTTAACGAAGCCAAATATAGGGCTTTGTTAGAAGGGCTGGAAGCAGTGGAGGTAAAATTTTCTGAATTACAAGATGATTTTTCAAAATTACGATTAGATGCTGAATACTTTAGAAAAAATTATCTAGAGTTATTAGCAGCTATAAAATCAAAAGGATTTTCTAAAATTGGTGATTTTTCTTTTGTAACTGATGGAATACATGAAAGTATTTCGTTTTGTGATGAAAGCAGTATAAACTTAATTTCCGCTAAATCACCAAAGAATAATTTTTTTGATTTATCTTCAAATCATTATATATCAGCAGATCAACATGTTAAGAATACAAGAACAGAACTTTTATTAGATGATGTTGTGGTTTCAACCGTTGGAACAATTGGAAATTGTGCCGTTGTTGAACATGATATGTTGCCTGCAAATTCAGATAGGCATGTTGGTATTATAAGAATAAACGATGGTGTTAAGCCTTATTATCTTTCAACATTTTTATTATCAAAATATGGTAAATTTCAAACTTTGCGAGAATCAACTGGAAATGTGCAGTTAAATCTTTTCATTTATAAAATAAAAGAGTTATTAGTTCCTAATGTTTCAAGTGTTTTTCAAGAAAAAATAGAATCAACTTGCAGATTAGCATCTACAAAAAGAAATGATTCCCAACAAACCTACTCCCAAGCGGAGGAAATATTACTCGCAGAAGTAGGGCTAAAGGATTTTTCACCGAGCAACGAGCCTGTGAATATCAAAAATTTCTCTGAGAGCTTCCAAACCTCAGGCAGGCTGGATGCGGAATATTATCAAAAAAAATATGATGATTATATAAACCTTGTGCGTGCGTATAAAATGGGAAGTCAAACAATAAGCGAGGCTTGCGTTCAAAACGGACAAAATTTTAACCCAGACACAAAAACGGAATATCGCTATATTGAGCTTTCCAATATCGGAAAATCAGGCGATATAAACGGCTGTATTGTGGATTTAGGCGAAGCATTACCCTCTCGTGCAAGGCGTTTGGTGCGTAAAGGCGATGTGATTATCAGCTCTATTGAAGGCTCGCTTGATTCTTGTGCGTTAATTACGCAGGAATATGATAATGCGTTATGTTCTACGGGGTTTTATGTGCTACGTTCTGATAAAATCAATTCTGAAACCTTGCTGGTGTTATTCAAATCCGAACCCATGCAAAACCTGCTGAAACAAAGTTGCTCTGGTACGATTTTAACCGCCATCAATAAAGATGAGTTTCTCAATATTCCCGTGCCGTTGATTGATAAAGAAAAACAACAAGCAATCGCAACCCTCATTGAGCAAAGTTTCGCCCTCAAAAAACAAAGCGAGCATTTGCTGGAAGTGGCAAAGAAAGCCGTGGAAATAGCGATTGAACAGAATGAAGAAACCGCCTTGCAGTATATTAGCAATAATGGGTAAATTATGGCTTCAAAAACCATCTGGGGGTATATTTGGGGGTATATGAAAAATAGCTATAATTTATTCTATTTATTTATCAATATATTAAAACCTATTGGCGTGTCCCGTAGGGCCATTTCAACGCTACAATTGCGTCCAATCCAATCCAAAAACACTAGACAAATCAACACTTGCAGGCTATATTGGTTTCCAACGCCGTCCGATATAGTTTTACCAAATCCAGAAAATTTGGGGTTATATCTGGGGGCATCAAATTATTGCAAATGAATCAGAGCTACCCGCTTTTATGCAAAAAAATCAGCCATACTATTTCCCCTTTTTTTATCCCCTATCCCATCCTACCAAACAGATATTAAAAAACAGCAAATTTTTTGCTGACATCATCACTGCAATATACTAGGTTGATTGTGCATAAACATAAGGCTTCTCATGACGACTACCACAACAGATTTCGGCTTCCAAAAAGTGAACATTGCTGAAAAAGCATCGCTGGTCAAGAGCGTGTTTGACAATGTAGCAAGCAGTTATGACGTGATGAATGATGCCATGAGTCTGGGTGTGCATCGTCTCTGGAAACGGGAATTTATCAGCCAGATTGAAATACGTCCTGACAGGCGTTTTCTGGATGTGGCGGGGGGAACGGGAGATATTGCTCGCCAACTCCTGCAAAAAGGTGCATCGCACGTTACGATCAGTGATATTAACGAACAGATGCTGCGGGAAGGTCGCAAGCGGTTTGATAATGAAAATATTATCCATAATGTGGACTGGCTGTGTGCCAATGCCGAATCCATGCCCGTTCCTGATGCCAGCTATCATACTTACACGATTGCCTTCGGGATACGCAATGTTACGCATATTGACAAGGTGCTGGCGGAAGCCTACCGTTTGCTGCAATGGGGTGGCAGGTTTTTATGCCTTGAATTTAGTCAGGTAACCAATCCGCTCTTTGCAAGGCTGTATGATAGTTATTCCTTTCATGTCATTCCCAAAATGGGCGAAATCATTGCCAAAGACAGGGATTCTTATCAATATCTGGTCGAAAGTATTCGCAAATTTCCGGCTCAGGAGCCGTTTGCCGACATGCTGCGTAAGGCAGGTTTTTCACAAGTAAGTTACCGAAATGTAAGTGGTGGCGTGGTGGCGATTCATAGTGGATATAAAATCGGATGATAATACGCAGCCTGATAAACAGTTTTCGCTTAGTCGTCATTGTCACTATTTTGTTCAGGCATCACGCCCTGTTTTTCTGGCGTGGCACCCCTGATTTTTCCAAAGGCAAAAACCTTGCCAATGCTCTGGAAGCCTTAGGGCCGAGCTTCATCAAGTTGGGGCAGATACTTTCCACCCGTTCCGATATTGTGGGCGAGGAAATGGCACTGGCACTGGCGGGCTTGCAAGATAAGGTTCCGCCTTTTTCCAGTGACACGGTTCATCAGCTTATTGAAATGCAATTAGGCAAAAAAACGGCTGATGTATTTGCCTCCTTTGATGACGTACCCAAAGCGGCCGCCTCCATCGCTCAGGTGCATTTTGCCGTGCTTCAGGATGGTAAAAAAGTAGCGGTAAAAGTGTTGCGTCCGAATATTGAACAGGCATTTGCGAGGGATATTCGCCTGCTTTACTGGCTGGCAGATATTATTTCTTACTGGATGCCGAGCTTGCAACGCTTTAAGCTGGCGGAAGTCACGGCGGAATTTGAGGATATGATAAAATTCGAGCTGGATTTGCGTTTTGAAGCCGCGTCCGCTGTTCAGATGAAACAGAATCTGCTGCATGATGAGGGGTTTTATATCCCTGAAATCTATTGGAATTATTCTTCGCAATGTGTGCTGACACTGGAGCGTATTGAGGGGATTCCCATTAGTGACGTGGAAACGATTATCAAGGCAGGGCATGATCCCAAACGCATTGTAGATGAAGCAGCGATTGGCTTTTTCAAACAGGTATTTCGTGACGGTTTTTTCCATGCCGACATGCACCCTGGCAATATGTTTATTCTTCCTAACGGAAAAATCGCCCTGGTGGATTTCGGGATTATGGGCATACTGGATATGAAAAGTCGCCTCTATCTTGCCCAGATACTCAATTATGCCCTGAAGGAAGATTATTATAACCTCTCCCGCATTCATTTTGATGCAGGTTTTGTTCCCCCCACCAAATCGGTAGAGAAATTTGCCCTTGCCATGATAGCGATTATGAAACCCATTATGGGACGTAATTTAGGCGATATATCCGTAGGCGGGTTATTAGGGCAGTTATTCAGCACGGCAAAAACCTTTGAAATGGAAACGCAACCCCATCTTTTATTATTACAAAAAAACATGATGTTGACGGAGGGGATAGGCAGAATGCTTAACCCCAATGTCAATATGTGGCAGGTTGCTGAACCCCTCATTGAAGCATGGGCAAAAAAACATCTGGGGGTAAGGGCAAAACTGCATGAAAAAGCTCAGGAAACAATGAGCTTGCTCGCAAGCCTTCCCCTGCTGGTGCAAAGGGCTGAGGACGCACTGGCGAGAGTGAATAATGGTGGCTTCAAACTCCATAGTGATACCGTGACTTCCATGCGAAAAGAACGGCGTTCCATCTATAAAAGCTGGCTGTTTTTTCTCTGGACGGCACTGATAGTTTTTACGATTTGCTATGTGACGAAGTAAGGTATTACATGCGAAAACTGGACTGCAATTTTTTCTACCATACCGCAACCTATATTGAGCAGCTTAACCAACTGAATATGAACAGTTATAACCGTATGGAAACGGTGCTGCTGATTACACAGGCTAAAGACTATTTCTCGCATTATATAACTGAAAATCCTGTAAGGCTTCGCCAGTCCCTTGTGCCTGCCAGAGCCATGCTGGACGCTTTGGAAGTCATTACTTCGGAGGCGGATTTTATGGAACAGCATTTTGGCAGTGTGCAGCTTGGAACCTTTGCCCATCCTTTGCAAGCTGCTCTTCGAGAATTTGAAGTGATTTTCAGCAATGAAATCAGGTCACTTGGCATTTATCAGATTGATAATGTCCGTTCATATGATGTATCCCTCATGATTGAGGATTTTACCAAAGCACTTTCTGAACAGGCTGCAAACGGACTTTCTGCTACTGCCATACATGACTGGAAGGAAGCAGGAAAATGTCTGGCTTTCGGGCTTTATACTGCCAGCGGTTTTCATTTACTACGAGTAGTGGAAGCGGTTATTCTGGATTATTACCATAACATTTCTGGCAATCAGGCACATTTAAATGACGTGCTGCAACATAAAAAATTCATGCGTTCGTGGAAAAGCTACATTGAAGAACTAAAAATTATGGGTGCTTCCCACAAAATCTTATGGGTACTAAAACAGCTTAAAGACCTGCACCGCAACCCGCTCATGCACCCCGAAGATACATTAAGCGAAAATCAGGCACATACCTTAATTGGTATTACGGTGAGTCTGATTGAAGCTATTTATGAAGTCTGTTAGACTTTTTAATAAAATCGTAACATAAATACATCTACCTTATTTCATACAAACATGGTTCTTAGAACCTTGTCTGTTTAGAATCTTCTTTAACGATGGATTTTTAGAGAATTTTGTGGGAAAAATCAGGTATAATTCGAGAGTATACATGGTACTATTTCAAGAATTATACCTGATTTTGCAGCCCCCAGTTATCAAAAATAGGCGTTAAAAAAGATATTGAACAGGCTCTTAGAGTGCGAAACTATTACCACATCCACATTTAGCCGTAGCGTTTGGATTGTTAATTTCAAAGCCCGCACTGCTTAAGTCTTCCACATAGTCCAGTTGGGAATCCTGTAACATGGTGATGGAGAGATCATCAATCACTACCTCAATCCCGTTTTTTTCAATAATGATGTCCTGTGAGCTGATTGGCTTTGCATCAATATCCATTTTATACTGGAAACCCGAACAGCCTCCACCGTCCACAGCTATACGGAATTTGCTACCTGCGGGTTCATCGCTTAAAATATAGGCAATGCGTTTAGCAGCTGCATCGGTGACGGAAAAGGCTGGATGGTTGGTCATTGGCTTGCTCCCTGTGACAAAGTGGTAAGTGATAAGTGATAAGTAGTAAGAGTTAAGTGATAAGAATAAAGTTTAATTCTTACAGACTCTTCACTTACCACTTACTACTTAACTCTTATCACTACCTTTTAACACTTCCTGCAACTCCCCCGACTGATACATTTCCTTCGCAATATCACAGCCACCAATAAACTCACCCTTGACATAAAGCTGCGGGATAGTAGGCCAGTTGCTGAACTGCTTGATGCCTTCACGAATCTGCGGGTCTGCCAATACGTTCACATCCGTGAAGTCCACACCAAGGCGTTCCATGATATTCACCACCGTAGCAGAAAAACCGCATTGTGGCATTTTCTTGCTGCCTTTCATAAATAAAACAACATCATTGCTTTTAATAAGATTTTCAATGTGTGTGAAAGCGGGATTTTCGTTCATATAATGCTCTTTTAATTGAGGGTAGGAATAATGGTTTTAAGTGCAAGGGCATGTAACACCCCACCCATATTACCTTTTAGGGCATTATACACCATCTGGTGCTGCTGTACACGGCTTTTTCCACGAAACTGCTCGGAAATAACCGTTAGCTCATAATGGTCATTATCCCCTGCCAGATCCACCAGTTTCATTTCGGCATCGGGAAAGGCAGTCTTGATAAAAGTCTCGATTTCAAGTGGTGTCATACCCATGTTTAATTCCTTTTCACGCTGCCATATAGTCAGGTAGCCAAGACTCATGTAATTGTGTCAAGTCAGCTATTTTTTCATTCATAATACTTTCTACCACCAGACTATCACCCCCCGTTTTCCCAAGCAAGGTTGCAACAATCCCCTGTTTTTTGGCTTCTGCTAACAGCGTTTCAGCATGGGAAGTCGTGATAAGGTAACGTGCCTGATCCTCCCCAAACGCATACAGTACAGGAGAAAGCGGGCTATCAAAGCGAACACTCGCTCCTATCGTTTTCCCAATCGCCATTTCTGCCAATGCTACCAGCAACCCGCCGTCCGCTACATCATGACAGGCAGTGATTTTTCCTGCCTGAATCAACCCACGCACAAAATCACCGTTTTTACGTTCCGCTGCCAAGTCCACCAACGGCGAAGCACCTGCTTCACTGCCCAACACTTCACGCAGGAATAGCGAAGCTCCTATATGCCCTTTGGTTTCACCAATCAGGATAATCGCTTCATTTTCCTTGACAAATTTGGAACCAATGGCTTTGGCGATGTCTTTTAAGATTCCCACCCCACCAATAGCAGGCGTAGGTTGTACGGCAGAGCTATGTTCCCCAATCGACGTTTCATTGTAAAGCGAGACATTGCCCGAAACGATTGGATAATCCAGTGCCAGACAGGCTTCTTTCATACCTTCGAGGCATCCTACAATCTGCCCCATAATCTCGGGCTTCTGCGGATTACCAAAGTTCAGGCAGTTGGTAATTGCCAGAGGCGTTGCACCGGTAGCGGTAAGGTTACGCCAGGTTTCCGCCACTGCCTGTTTGCCACCTTCGTAAGGATCAGCGAAACAGTAACGCGGGGTGCAGTCCGTGGTAATGGCGAGGGCTTTTTGCGTTCCATGCACCCGCACCACGGCAGCATCCCCACCAGGTCGCTGGGCGGTATCGTTCATCACCATATGGTCATACTGCTCCCAAATCCAGCGTTTGCTGGCAATATCGGGGCAGGAAAGAAGGGTTTTTAAGGCTACTGCAATATCGGTATTTTGTTCTTTTAAAACATATTCAGGCGGACGCTGTTTTTTAACGTAAGGACGCTCATACACAGGCGACTGCGTACTGATGGGAGCCACGGGCATATCGGCATAGACTTCCCCGTGCATTTTCAGCACCATATTGCCCGTATCGGTAATTTTGCCAATCACCGCAAAGGATAATTCCCATTTTTCAAAGATTTTACGGGCAGCGTCTTCTTTTTCAGGCTTTAACACCATTAGCATACGTTCCTGCGATTCAGACAGCATGATTTCGTAAGGAGTCATACCCTCTTCCCGCATGGGAACCTGTTCCAGATTCAGCTCAATACCCGTCCCGCCTTTTCCCGCCATTTCCAGCGAAGAGGAGGTAAGCCCTGCTGCTCCCATATCCTGAATAGCGATAATCGCATCGGTTGCCATCAGCTCAAGACAGGCTTCAATCAGCAATTTCTCACTAAAGGGATCACCCACCTGCACGGTAGGGCGTTTTTCTTCGGAATCCGCATCAAATTCCGCAGATGCCATCGTCGCTCCGTGAATCCCGTCACGTCCTGTTTTGGAACCCACATACACCACGGGATTGCCAATACCCGCAGCGGTGGAATAAAAGATTTTGTTGACATCGGCAATGCCTACATTCATCGCATTGACGAGAATATTGCCATTATACGAGGGATGAAAGGTACATTCTCCCCCGACCGTTGGCACGCCTACGCAATTACCATATCCGCCAATTCCAGCCACTACACCCGCAACTAAATGGCGGGTTTTGGGATGATCAGGAGATCCAAACCGTAAGGCATTCATATTGGCGATAGGTCTGGCTCCCATCGTGAATACGTCACGCAAAATACCGCCTACACCCGTAGCCGCTCCCTGATAGGGCTCAATATAGGAAGGATGATTATGCGATTCCATTTTGAAAATCGCTGCCTGTCCATCCCCAATATCAATCACGCCCGCATTTTCACCTGGCCCGCAAATCACATGCGGGGCTTTGGTGGGAAGCGTTCCGAGCCACTTGCGGGTGGTTTTATAGGAGCAATGCTCACTCCACATCACGGAAAAAATCCCTAACTCCGTAATGGTGGGTTCACGTCCCATAATAGATAGCACTTTTTCATATTCTTGCGTCGTTAGCCCATGTTCGGCAACCATTTGGGGGGTAATGTTCATAATATACTCTTGTTTTGCAATGATAATTTTTTATACACAACCACGCTGGCGGGAATCGTAAGCAGGTAGAGGATACCCGAAAGGCTGAACATCAGCCACGGCTCCGTTAGCATCAGCACCACTGCCACGCCTGCCAGCAGCATGATAGGCAATACCCACTCATGACGAATAATGAGTTTTTTCACGGCGAAGGTTGGAACACGACTTGCCATCAGCATTCCCATGATCAGCGTCCATGCAATACAGAAAGCAGAGGTAGCAAAGATGCTGTTTTCCATATAAAACGTACTTACCAGTGGCATCAGTGCCAGCATTGCACCTGCGGGAGAAGGAATGCCTGTAAAAAACTTTTTCTGCCAAGCGGGAACCTGCTCATCCAGCATACTCGTATTAAAACGTGCCAGTCGCAAGGCACAGCAGACCACAAAAAACAGGGATACTGCCCAGCCCAGCCCTTTAATCGCATGGAGTTTCCAAAGATATAGTATAAGAGCGGGAGATACCCCGAAACAGACAAAGTCTGACAGGGAATCCAGATGGGCTCCAAAAATGCTGGTGGAATTAAGCAGGCGGGCGATTCTGCCGTCCATGCCGTCAATAATCGCTGCCACTACCAGCAGAACAACGGCTATTTCAAACCTGCCTTCAATGGCAAGGCGAATAGCGGAAAGTCCGCAGCACAAGCCTGCAATCGTCACCATATTGGGAAACAGGCGACTGAGCGGAAAAGATAATAGGCGTTTTTTCTTACTATTCATTAGACATCTTCTTAAACTCTACTCCTGTGGCCAACTGCTGCGTTAAAACCGTACTCGAATGCTCATGTACATTTATTACTACTTCCGCTTCTGCGTGCGGTTTTGCCTCGCATTTGCCTCACAGGAGCGGGTTTTAGAAAATGTCTATTACACTGCATTACCCACACGCTGCGTTTCGGTAGACTGCATATCCGCCAGAATGGTTTCACCCCCGACTGCACGCTGCCCGACTATCACCAGTGGCTCCACATTTTCAGGCAGATACACATCGACACGGCTGCCAAAACGAATCAATCCAAAACGCTCCCCCGTTTTCACTTCCTGTCCCTGGGTAATCTGGCAGAGAATACGGCGGGCAACCAGCCCTGCAATTTGTACAAACCCTATCGTATGTCCTTCTGGCGTGGCTAAACCAATATATTGCCGTTCATTTTCTTCACTCGCTTTATCCAGTGACGCATTGAAAAAGGCTCCTGGGAAATAAAAAAGCGAGGTGATTTTTCCTGCCAGTGGCACACGGTTGACATGCACGTCAAACACATTAAGAAAAATACTGATACGCACCCGCTCCGTTTCACCAATTTTGAGCTGTGCGGGTGGCACGACCCTTACAATTTTCTGCACCAGCCCATCCGCAGGGCTAACAATCAACCCGGCACGCTGTGGCACGGTACGCACGGGATCACGGAAGAAATAGGCACACCAGACCGTAAGTATCAACCCTATCCAGAACAAGGCACAGGAGATTAACCCCAGTAATGCGGTGATAAAAGCAAATAATGCAATAAATTTCCAGCCTTCATTATTAATGGGTGGAATGGTTTTGATAATCGTATAGAGTATATTATCTTCTTTTGCCATGAGGAACACTTTATGCTATAGGTTTTATAGGTTGAGATTCTATAAATATCTTATGAAAAGTCAATGTATATCATGATGTCTTCTGTTCTTACCCCGCTCATAGACAAAAAAACCCTTGCAGAGCTTGTGAAAAACCAGCATTCTGTGGAGGGGTTTATTGGTGAACTTGTTCCCCTGTTGCAACAGCAATATGAACATAGCCAAGACAAGATAAAAGCACATTTTCAGCTTACCCGCAAGCCACAGCCTTATTTAGAGTCCAATGCCGAGTTGATGGACTCCATCATTACGGTGCTGGCAGAGGGTATTAGTCATTATCTCGACAATAGCCCGATTGCCATCATTGCCGTGGGAGGTTATGGCAGAAAAGAGTTGTTTCCTTTCTCTGATATTGACCTGTTATTTCTGCATGATAGCGAAAATTCCGCAGTAGCAGAGTACGCTTCCCGTATCCTTTATGCTTTGTGGGATATGAAATGTACCGTGGGGCAGGCAGTTCGCAGCATCAGCCAGACCCTGGAAGCAGCGAGCAAAGATTATACCATCGCTACCAGCCTGCTGGATATGCGTTTTATCTATGGTAATAAAAAGATTTTCAATAGCTTGCAGGCACAGTTTTTGAGCCAGAAACAGACGCAGGATAGCAGCCTGTTTGTGGAAGCCAAACTACAGGAACATGATGCAAGGCATCTGCGGACGGGTGATTCACGCTATGTACTGGAACCCAACATCAAGGAAGGCAAAGGAGGGTTGCGGGATTTACATACCCTTTACTGGCTGTTAAAATATATTTATGACATCACATCCTATCCCGAAATTGCCAAACTGGGATTGCTTACGCCTGAAGAATATCGACTGTTTAGCACGGCACAGGAATTTCTCTGGCAGTTACGCATCCATCTGCATTTACAGGCTGGCAGAGCCGAAGAACGCCTTACTTTTGATATGCAACATGCGATTGCAGAGGCAATGGGTTATCATGATAGCCATGCCCCGCGTGCGATTGAGCGTTTCATGAAGCAGTATTTTCTGGTTGCCCGCAATAGTGGCAGCCTTACCCGCAGCATCTGTGCGATACTGGAAGAAAACGGCAAACGCAAACCGCATTTGGGTATTGCAGGCAGTATGGCGAAAGCCTCGCAACTCGACGAATTTACCCTGGAATTGGGCAGAATTGCCCTGATGCACGAAGAAGATTTCAGCAACAAGCCCTATCTCCTGATTAAACTGTTTGAACTGGCTCACAAGCACCGTCTGGAGATTCATCCCCACACCTTACAGAAAGTCACCCGCAGCCTGTGGCTGATTGATTCCACACTTCGCCGTGATGCGGTTGCCAACCAGTCTTTCATGAATATTCTGCTATCAAATGAGAACCCTGAACCCATTTTACATGCTATGAGTGATGCGGGTGTGTTAGGTAAGTTTATTCCTGATTTTGGCAAGGTAATCGGGCAGATGCAGTTTGATATGTATCATGTCTATACGGTCGATGAACATACGCTTTGTGCCTTGGGAATCCTGCATAATATTGGAGCAGGGAAATATCGGGAGGATATGCCGCTGGCTTCGGAAATTTACGGCACTATCAAGTCCAAACGTGTGTTATTTCTTGCCGTGCTTACGCATGATATTGCCAAGGGAAGAGGCGGAGATCATTCGGTCATTGGCGAGTTGATTGCCCGCAAGCTCGCACGGCGTTTTGGCTTTGACGCTTACGAAATTGAAACTTGTGCCTGGCTGGTACGCAACCATTTAGTGATGAGTCGCACGGCATTTAAACGGGATCTCAACGATGCCAAAACGATTGAAGATTTCACCTTAAGCGTACAATCCCCTGAACGGCTTAAATTTCTGTTCCTGCTTACCGTCGCCGACATCAGAGCGGTAGGGCCTAAAGTCTGGAATGGCTGGAAAAATGCGTTATTGCGTGACTTATATTATGCAGCAGAAGCGGAAATGGGAGCAGGGCAGCATTCCCAGCCCCGTCACCATCAGCAACTTCAGTTTGAACTCAGGCAATTACTACCCGACTGGCAACAGCAAATGATTCAGGAATTTGTAAGCCAGATGGAAACTTCAGGAGCCAAAGGACTGGATAATGAAACCATTGCCGCTATCGCAAGGCTGGTAAGGGAGTTAGCGGGATCGCTCAATCCTCTGGCACTGCACACCCATAGCAATCCTTCACGTTCCATTACACAAGTCATGCTTGCCACGCCTGATAGTACGGGGCTATTTGCCAAAACCTCGGGAGTCATGGCACTGGCAGGAGCCAATATTGTGAGTGCCAAAATCTTTACTCTCAAAAACGGTACGGCAATCCAGATTTTTAATATTCAGGATAGTGAGCAGCAGCTTTTTGACAAACCCGACCGCCTTGCCAGATTAAGCGTTCTGCTCAATCAGGCATTATCAGGGGAACTGGAACCTGCCAATGCCTTGGCAACCCTCAAGCCTGCCTATCCCAGTCGTCTGGAGGTATTTAAGGTAACGCCGCGTGTCAATATTGAAAATACCATCAGTAACGAACATACCGTGATTGAAGTCACAGGACGTGATAGAATAGGGTTTCTGCACCACGTCACCCACCACCTCGCCAAACTCAAACTGACCATTGCCACTGCCCATATTACCACTTATGGCGAACGTGCCGTCGACGTATTTTATGTCAAGGATCTGTTTGGTATGAAGATTATCCATCAGAAAAAAATACAGGATATTACGGAATCCTTGCTTAAGGCGTTGTAGTGTTGCAATTTACACACGCATAGCGTGTTTTTATATATTTTACAAAAAAAGGATTGAAATATATTTAGGGTAGCAGTAGAAATGACTCAATCAGAAGTTGAAAAAAACTTCCTGATGAGGTGAAGGAAGATGACCTGCCTACCTAAACCATCTTTGTTTGAGTTAAAAAAATTATAGGGAGTATCACTATGACGGCTCGTATTAAACCAAACACCAAACCCGATGCAAACGCACAAGCCCAGCTTGATAATGTTGAAAAAGCACTAGGAAAAAAATTCAATATTTTCACTACACTTGCTAATTCTTCCGCTGCATTGAGCTATTATTTAAGCGGTGCGGAAGCCCTTTCCAAATCCAGTCTTTCCGCTGCTTTGCGTGAACAGTTGGCTTTAACTGTTGCAGGTGCAAATGCGTGTGATTATTGTGCTTCTGCCCATACAACCTTGGGTAAAAAGCAAAAAATTTCTGCTGATGAGCTGACCCATAATTTGTCTGGAAAATCCAGCGATAGCAAAACGCAAGCTGCTCTTGCTTTCGCTAAAAAGATAGTCGATACACGCGGAAAAATTGCTGATAGTGATCTGGAAGCCGTGCGTAAAGCAGGTTACAGCGAAGCCGAAATTGTGGAAATTATTGCAGTGGTGGGTATTAATACTTTCACTAACTATTTTAACCATATTGCAGGTACGGAAGTGGACTTTGAAAAAGTTTCAACTGCTTCTACTGCCAAAGCGGCTTAATAGCAAAAAATGTGATACTCCAACTTCAGACTTGGAGTATTACGGCAAAAAATGCTGTATCAGCTCTTCTTTGGAAGGCATATAATCTTTTTCTTCCCAATAATACTCCATTTTCTTTAATAACTTTCCCACTTCTTTTCCCTGTGCGATCTGAAGCGTTAAAAGATCATTTCCCCCCACGGGAAACGCAGGAATGTGCCAGTCATCTGCAAACGCTATTGCCCTGGCTGCCAGTTCTTTTTCCGCTCCTTCTGCTATTGCCATAACTGCACGAGCCATAAATACTGTTTTTCCTGACTTGCGAATCGTTTTTTTCCAATTTACAGGATCCGCTTCCAGCAGTGGCTGTTCCTGACTTGCAAGCCTTACCAGCAACTGATAGTCATGATTAGAAAGTTTCCAGCGTTTTACCAATGTTTCTATAGCGTTTGCTTCTTTGGTGCTTCGCAGTAATAATGCGAGGGCAATAAGCGGTTTTTTGATGCTGCTTTCCTGTATATAGGAAAAATCCAGATGCTGTAATGCCAGAGGTTCCACCGCAAAGGGGATAATATACTGCAATATTCCCTGTTTTTGCATCATTTGCAGGGTTTCCACCCTTTTTTCGGCTACCAGCAATTTCAACATCTCCTGCCTGATGCGTTCCCCCGATAGCAACATAATATTGGCAGCCTGCCTCACACACGCCTTAAGACCTGCCGTATCCAGCCATTGCCCGCCATAGCTGGCATAAAAACGGAAGAAACGCAAAATACGCAAAAAGTCTTCCTGAATACGACTATCAGGATCCCCGATAAACCGTACCATACCCTGTTTGGCATCCTCTATGCCGTTCCAGTAGTCCATAATCTCGCCTGCGGGCGTACAGTAAAGGGCGTTAAACGTAAAATCACGCCGCATTGCATCCACTTCCCAATCCGTAACAGGGCTTACTATCGCATGTCTGCCATTGGTCTGCTCATCACGTCGCAAGGTAGTGACTTCAAAGCTATGAGGCGGAATCAGTACCGTAACCGTACCGTGTTTCAGTCCCGTTGGGATAACTTTTATACCCGCCTGTTTCAGGCGATTCATCACCTGCTCAGGCAGCAAAAGAGTGGCAACATCTATATCACCAATCGCTCTGCCCAACACCGTATCCCTTACCGCTCCCCCGACGAAGCGTATATTCTCCGGTTTCAGGATGTCAATTAACCTAGTAACACTTTCCCACCCCAGCCACGCCATATCATAGTGCATAATATTAATCCATATGAGCCTGGGTGAAAGGAGTATATCGTTTTTAATCACACAAATGAGTTTTATAAGCGGTTTGTAACATGGCAGCCTCATCTTTAAAATAAAGTATAAGGCAACCCTGAGTCTATCAAGCAGCTTTTTTCAGTTCATTTTTCAGGCGATTTAATTTGGTGGCAATCGAATCATCAAAAATACGGCTGCCAATTTTCAACTGTACTCCTCCGAGCAAAGCAGGGTTTTCAGAAACACGCAGCCCTACTTTTTTGCCTGTTGCCTGTGCGATTGCCGTGCTGAACATTTCTTTCTGTTCGGGTGTCAAAGCATGAGCAGAAACCAGATCCACCGCAAGCTCACCTCTTGCCTCTGCCAGTTTGGCAAGGTAGCTATTGATAATGGCACGCAATACGGGAAGTCTTCTTTGGTGAATTAACACGGTGAAAAACTGTTTGGTTAATGCAGAGGCCTGCATCGTATCCAGAAGGGCAGTAATAATTTTTTCTGCTGTCGCTTTGCTTACAATAGGGCTTACCAGTAATTTCTGGAACGCCTTATTTTCTGCAATCACCCATTCCAGCGTAACCAAATCATGCTTAATCTGTTCCTGCTGATTGCCTTTTTCTGCCAAATCAAACAGGGCATCAACATAACGGTTGGCAATTATCGTGGTATCATGAGCCATAAATAAATTCTCCTATAGGGGTGGGTCACTATCACAAAATTGAAAGCTATGCAACAGGCTTTGCGTAGCGAGCGAGATAATGTGGAACAATATTTTCCAGCGATTCGGGTACTATCCCGAGATCAGCGAAAGTTTTGGTGTTACCTGAAACCACATTATCATAATGCAGCAGCTTCACCTGATCAGCGGTAATTTTGGGATTGGGTGCATGTTGGCTTACCAAACCTATCAAACCCGCAATCCCAAACGGGATAGGAAGCAGGCAGGGATGGCGGTTGGTTATTTTGCAGATATATTCCAGAATCTGGCGGAAACTGTAACTATCCGTACCACCCAATTCAAATATTTCACTGTTTATCGTTTCACTATCCAAAATAGTGCTAATGGCTTTTGCCACATCCACCACATAAACAGGCTGAAAACGGGTTTTACCACCACCAATAAGGGGAAGTGCGGGCGAAAGGCTCGCCATTTTGGCAAACTGGTTGAAAAAATTATCCTCTGCACCAAATAATATACTAGGTCTCAGGATAACCGCTTCAGGAAATGCCTGCTTCACGCCTTGTTCCCCTGCCAGTTTGGAGCTGGCATATTTAGCATCTTTTGCCTTGTCCACACCCAAAGCAGAGAGCTGAATAAAGCGTTTTACGCCTGCTTCCTTGGCATATTTCGCAAGATTCGCAGCCCCTTCAGTCTGGATAGTAGCAAATTTCTGTTTGCCCGTTTCATACAGAATCCCCACCAGATTGATAACGGCGTAAGAACCTGTCAATGCAGCTTTATAGGTTTCCGGCTTGGTAATATCACCACTTACCAGCCCAATCTGTCCCACTTCTCCCATTGTGCGAAGTGTCAGAATCGTGCTGGCTCCGCGTGCAACCACACGCACGCCATAGCCTTGCGAAGCCAGAGCCTTTACCACATAACGCCCTAAAAACCCCGTTCCACCAAATATGGTCACTATTTTTTGTGTATTATTTTTCATATCACTACTATATAATCCATTTATTATCTTACTGCAACCCCTGCTTCACGCATAGCAGCTTTTGCCTGTGCTATCGTATAGGTTCCGTAATGAAAGATGGAAGCTGCCAGTACAGCACTGGCATGTCCTTCTGTTACGCCTTCTATCAGATGTTGCAAATTCCCCACTCCTCCTGAAGCAATGACGGGAATCGTGACGGCATCTGCAACGGCTCGCGTGAGGGCAATATTAAATCCCTGTTTCGTGCCGTCCCTATCCATAGAAGTAAGCAGAATCTCTCCCGCTCCGAGTGTCTGCATATTTTTTGCCCATTCCACGGCATCAATGCCCGTAGGGTTTCTGCCACCGTGGGTAAAAATTTCAAAGCCTTCGCCTACCGATTTGGCATCAATCGCCACGACAATACATTGCGAACCGAATTTTTCCGCTGACTGCTTTACAAACTCAGGGTTTTTGACCGCTTCCGTATTAATGGAAACCTTGTCTGCTCCTGCCAGTAGCAAATTACGAATATCTTCCAGTTTGCGGATGCCACCGCCTACGGTAAGCGGCATAAAACACGCTTCAGCTACTTTTGCCACGGTGTCATAGAGAATAGAGCGGTTATCGGAAGAAGCGGAAATATCCAGAAAGCACAGCTCATCCGCCCCGCCTGCATCATAGATTTTCGCCTGCTCTACAGGATCACCTGCATCCTTAAGCCCCACAAAATTCACTCCCTTGACGACTCTGCCGTCTTTGACATCAAGGCAGGGAATGATGCGAGTTTTAAGCATTTTTAAAACCTTTTATGCTAACGCATAGATATGCTCTAAAACTCGCTCCTATGAGGCAAATGCGAGGCAAAACCGCACGCAGAAACGCAGCGTACATTTTAGTACGTGAGTATTCGAGTACGGTTTTAACGACGCAGTTGTCCATAGGAGTAGGGTTTAAGGGCATATCTTAATAGTCTTCCTTGTAGATAGCCGTAATTTTATTCAGCATTTTAATCGCTTCCTCTTTTGGACGCTGGAAGGTATTGCGTCCAATGATGGAACCGTTTGCACCGCCTGCATGGATGGCACGGCACTCTTCATAGACATCTTCCAGTTCTTTGGCTGCACCGCCCGAGAAAATCACAATGCGTTTGCCTGCAAAGGTAGTTTGTTTGACATGAGCGATACGTTTGGTAAGCGTAGAAACATCAATTTTTTCTTTTTCATAGACTTTTTTGGCTTCAGGCAATTCAAGGAAAGCAGTGGGGGGCTTTACCTTGATGATGTGCGCACCAATCAAAGCTGCAATATGAGCAGCGTAAGCACAAATATCCACTGCCGTTTCACCGTCTTTGCTGATGGAAGCACCACGCGGGTAAGACCAGACCACGGAAGCCAGTCCATAATATTTCGCTTCCTGAATCATCTCACGAATTTCTTCGATCATATCGTTTAAGTCATCCGAGCCTGGATAAATGGTAAAGCCAATCGCCTTGCAACCCAAACGCAACGCATCCGCCACACTGGCAGTCACCGCCTGATTGGGAGCCAGATGTTTGCCTACCAATGAGTTAGAAGAATTAACTTTCAGGATCATCGGGATTTGCCCTGCATATTTATCTGCACCCGCTTCCAGCATCCCCAGCGGTGCAGCGTAAGCATTCAGCCCCGCTTCAATCGCCAGTTCAAAATGATAATGCGGGTCGTAAGCAGCAGGATTAGCTGCAAAACTGCGGGCGGGTCCATGCTCAAAGCCCTGATCTACTGGCAAAATAACCATATTACCCGTTCCTGCCAGCTTGCCGTGCATTAACATACTGGCAAGGCTTGCTTTCGTACCTGGATTATCGCTTTCATACCAGCTTAGTATTTCTTTTACTTTTTGTGTCATCTGCATTATATTGATTCCTTCATTAAATGATTATGCTACTTTGGTTAGTGGTTGCTCCAATGCTTTCACGCCCGGCAATTCCTTGCCTTCCATCCATTCCAAAAACGCTCCGCCTGCGGTGGAAAGGTAACTGAAACAATCACTCAGGCGTGAAACACTCAGTGCTGCTACCGTATCTCCCCCGCCTGCAATGCTTTTGATTTTCTTTTGCAGCGTCAGGCGTGCAATTTCCCTTGCCACCATAATCGTGGAAGTGGCAGCAGGCATGGTTTCAAACACTCCCAAAGGGCCATTCCATATTACGGTTTTGGAGTTTTTCAGAACGGTAAAAATATTCATTAGCGTTTCATTTCCCATATCAAAGGCAATTCTATCCGCAGGAATATCGTTAAAGTTGGACATGGCATTGCGGGATTCTATTTCTTCCATGCTATCTTTAGGGATAAGATTGGTGTGCATAATGTCGGTGGGTAAATGAATCCTGCATCCCTTATCCATCGCCATATTCATAATATGCAAGGCGGTATCCTTCAAATCTTCTTCCACCAGCGACTTGCCTACTTTCTGCCCCAAAGCAAGCTGAAAGGTATTCGCCATCGCTCCCGTAATCACCAGATTATCCACCTTTTTAATCAGGTTTTGCAACAATGCCAGTTTGGTAGAAACTTTAGAACCACCCACAATCGCCGTAACAGGCTTTTCAGGTTTTTCAAGGAAGTTGCGTAAGTTAATCAGCTCTTCTTCCATCAACCTGCCTGCAAAAAAGGGCAGATAGTGCGTAATACCTACTACCGAAGCATGGGTACGGTGCGAACAGGAAAACGCATCATTAATATAGATCTCGCCAAGGCTGGCAAGTTCCGCTGCAAATGCAGGATCATTTTTCTCTTCCGCCTCATGAAAACGCAGATTTTCCAGTAGCAGAATTTCCCCTTCAGCAAGATTTTCCGCTGCTTCTTTTGCTTCCTTGCCAATACAGTCTACACCAAATTTAATCTGTGTTTCAGGCAATACCGCAGCCAGGGTATCCACCAGCGTCGCCAGTGAAAGATCGGTAACATATTTACCCTTGGGTCTACCAAGATGCGAAATGATAATGATTTTTGCCTTTTTGGCAATCAGTTCCTTGAGCGTTGGGAGTAGCCTGATGACACGCGTATTGTCTGTCACCCTGCCTGCCACCATCGGCACGTTCAAGTCCATACGGACAATGACTTTTTTGCCCGTTACGTCCACATCATCAAGGGTTAAAAACTGCCTATCCATTACCTGTTCCCATTACGCTATCTATTCATGCCTCCCTAGTACAAATTTTAGACGAAAAGTTCAACGATTATTTGGCATATTTGCTATTTTGTTCAGCCAGAACATGCTTGGCAGGGAAGAAATAAAGGTAAAAGCAAAAAGACTCAGGGAAAGTGCAATCGCCAACTCGGCATCAACGCTCATCCCAAGATGCGTTATCATCAGATTCGCCCCGTAAAAACAGGTCATTTCACGAATCCCCAACCCTCCAACGCTTACTGGAAGCATGGTAGTGATACTGGCGGCACAATAAAGCACACTATAAGGTAAAAAACTCCCGCCTGTTCCAAGGGAGAGCCAGATAAAAAACACGGTGGATAACCACAGGCTTTGCGATAGCAGGGAATACAAAAGAGAAGTGAGCATCGCTTTAGAATGCTGTTTTAATAACCATTTTCCCGCCAGCAGATAGCCCGCCAGATTCACCATAGCCCCCAATACCAGCAACGGCAAAGAAAAAGAAATTAGTTTTGTAATATCAATAAGATAAAGACTTCCTAACAGCATGAGAATTAAAACACATAACCCGCTGGCACGATCCGCCAGCATGATGCAAATACCCTGTTTTGTTTCCATGTTGAGGCGTTTGCGGGCAATCATGACTTTATAGGCATCCCCTCCAATCCCGCCGGGCAAAATAAAATTATAAAAAGCTCCGACATAAAACAGGATGATCGCATAGTTGCTACGAATCGCAAAACCTGAAGCATGGAAAAAATACCGCATACGCCCCGCAGCTACTATCTGTGCAAGATTGACGGCAATAAAGGCAAGTAGTGCATGAAAAAGGGAAATTTTGCCTAAAATAGCTACAAGCTGTTTGCTATTCGTATTATATAATAACAATGCAAGCAAGCCAAAGGCAAGCAGGTATTTCAGGAGGGACTTTGTTCTTGAGGTCATTTTGCGGGAAGATAATGTTCTGGGTCTACAGAGGTTTTTCCTTCACGCAGCGAGAAATGCAGTTGCGGTGATTTTACGCCACCCGTTGCTCCCACATATGCAATAATATCCCCCTGTTTTACATAGTCGTTTTTCTTAACCACAATCTTGCTGGCATGGGAATAGGCAGTAAGCCAGTTATTATCATGTCGCAACACCACCATATTGCCGTAATCCTTCACATTATTATCGCTATAGACCACCATACCGCTGGCTGCTGCCACAATCGGTTCGCCTTCATTAGCAGCAATATTAATACCATCATTATTCGTATCGGCAAAATGGGCGATGATTTTACCGCCATTGACGGGGGTAATCAGATCAATCCCTTTTCTGGTGTCAGGTTGCATAGTTTCTGTCACTTTTTCCAGTGGTTTGGAAGGCTTGGCAAAAGGTGCAGCACCGGGTGAAGGAATATCGCTTTCCGAAATAGCGGCTACAGGAGCGGATTTTTGCGGACGCTGATAGCCACTTTTAAATACCTGTTTGGGTGCATCACTATATTCCGTAGTGGTAGTGTCTTGCTCACCCGTATCATAGCCTTTGGGAGCAGCATTTTTGCCGTAAAAATTCTTGCCTTTATATTCAACAGGAGCCTGAGTGTCCTGCGTACAGGCAGCCACACAGAAAACCAGCACCATAAAAGCAATCTTTTTTATCATTTGCTGCTAACTTTCTGATCAGGAAAAGCAAGCTCGTGACGTGAACGCCAGTCATCATTCACATAATTGATAATCAGTGACTTACGCACCCCCTTAATCGGGCGTTTGGTAAAGCCATGATAGCTTAACGGCTCCTTTGGCACAAAAACCATCCCCTGATTGATAAGGGAGGGAGCCGTACCGTAATGGCTTTTATCAGGATAATAAATATCGGTTCCGAGCGTTTCGGCACCTTCACCTTCATTAAGGTATATTTGAATAGTAATCCGTTTTTCCTTAATGTCCATATGCGGTTCAAGCCAGAAACCATTACTATCCTGACAATATTCAATACGCAGATAACTTTCATCAAATGAAACATCGCATAAGGTCTCAAGGGCATTTATCACTTTTTTCTCATGAAAAATATCCGCCAAAGCAGCAAATTCAGGAAATTCTTTTTGCATTTCAGGGGATACAAAACGCCGCAAATCATTGCGGGTATCACGCTTGCCAAGGGAATCATATTCCCCAGGAGAAGGAATAGGCAATGCTACAATCGCCCGACATAATGCCAGAGGCAGGGCATCTTCAAACAGCCAGTAGCGGTAAGGATCGTCCTTTAACGTAGCCTGTGAGAACACTTGAGCTGCATGTTCATTTGCCTGAGGATAAATATCCTGTGGCATTACTCGTTCTGCGGTTGCTGTCATGGTAGATTTCCTATAGAGGTTTATTAAAGAGCAATACTATAGTTTAGTGTGATTGGCGAGTAAATTTTACGAGGTCAAGGGCATAAGTTGGCGTTTCTGTAGGCAGGCGAACAAAGCCGTGATGTGTGTAAAATGCTTCTGCTTGTAAAGATATTGCATGGACAATCACAAGACGGGCGGAAATCTCTAAAGAAGCTCGAACCGCCTTTTGCACAGCATCCTGCAACAATGCCTTGCCTAATCCCCTACCTTGCCAATCCTTATCAATCGCAAGCCGTCCCAAAATAACAGCGGGAATATAGCGTGGCATATTACGACGCATGGAACTTGTCACCTCGCTGCCAAGAATATGTCCCATACAGAGGGCATAGTAGCCTATCACTCTGTGCGATTCAGATGAACATATAACATAGGTTCGGCTTGCTCCCATTTGCATATTATCCATTGCACGTTCATGCAGCCAACTATCCAGTGAATCTTCGCCAGACTGAAAATCTTCTGTATAGTGATGCAGGGAAAGTGGTACGGGTGGTGAAAATGCTTTATTCATTTGCCCAAGGAGATTCAATCGCTCGCAAGCGGTTCATACCGTTTATCTGTTCTTCCGTTGCAGGTGCATCTAACCAATCAAGAATTTTTTGGAATGCTTCATTGTTGACATGAATAGAAGTCTGGTCAAGAATGACGCTCTTAGCCTCTTTCAAGGCAGAAGCCATCATAAACTGAGAACGATTGGAGCCAAGCAATTCAGCCGCCTGATCAATCAATAATCGGTCATGCACCTTTGCACGCAAGTGGATGTTCACTTCAGCGGTTGTATGATCTGCTTTCATTGGTTTTTACCTGTAAATTTGAGCATTATATAGAATATTATAATCGCCATGACACCACTTCCTATTATTCTCACAAATAAAAGCAATGCAGCGTAAGCACCCTTTCCCATGTTGAGAGAAGCGGTGAGCGTCTTAATGTCTATTTTTATGTTCGAAAGCGTTTCTCGTATTTCCGCTTGGTGTTCACGCAAGCCGTTTATCTGTTCTTTAAGCACAGCTATATCACGTTGATTGTCTGCTTCGGTCATCTCACCCCCCCTAAAACACAATGTATATCACAATGTGTTGCTGATGTCAACACAATTATACTTCAATAAAAACCACGCCCTGCTGCCCGTTTGATTTCACCGCTATTTTGCCTTCCATCAAACGGAGTGCCTGCTCGCCAAACAGCTCATAACGCCAGCCTTCTGCCAGTTTGCTTTCTTTATATTTCCCCGCTGCCAACAGGTCAATATCGTCTTTATCGGCAAGCAGGCGGGAGACTACGCCCTGCTGGTTTGCCACTTCCTTTAGCAATAAACGCAACAATCCCACCAGCGACTCATTATTACCAGCATGTTCGGGTTTGGACGGAAGTGCTGGATAGTCTTTGGGACTTAATTTTTCCACTTCCGCTATCTTATCAAGCAGTAGCTGATATTCTTTGGCAGGAATATTGGAGATAATACCCCTTATTTTCTGCAAACTCGCTAGATCCTTAGGTTTTACGCTTGCTACTTCCGCCAGCGTATCATCCTTCATGATGCGTCCTCTGGGCTGGTTACGCTTTCTGGCACATTCTTCACGCCATGCTGCAACTGCCTGCAATACCGCCAGATATTTGGGACTGCTGCTGGAGCGTAGCCTGATTCTACGCCATGCTTCCTGCGGTTTAAACTGATAGATTCCCACATCCGAAAGACCCTGCATTTCGTCCTGAATCCAGTCTTTTCGTTGTTTTTCTTCCAGATAATGCGAAAGATATTCATAAATATCCCGCAAGTGAATCACATCATCCAACGCATAATCAACCTGTTTTGCGGTTAGGGGACGCTGCGACCAGTCGGTAAAACGCGAGGATTTATCCACCGCTTCACCCGTAATCTTATACACCAGATTTTCGTAGGAAATGCTTTCTGCAAAACCGCAGACCATCGCTGCCACCTGCGTATCAAAAAGCGGAACAGGAAGGCTGTTCATCAACTGGTAAAATATTTCCAGATCCTGACGGCAGGCATGAAATACCTTGAGAATGTTCTCATTTTTCATCAGTTCAAATACGGGTGATAAATCAATCCCTTCTGCAAGTGGATCAATAGCAGCACATACTTCTTCCCCTGCAATCTGAATCAGGCATAGCCTGGGATAATAGGTGGTTTCACGAATAAATTCCGTATCTACGGTAATGAACTTTTCTTCTTTTAATGCGTCACAAAATGCTTTTAATTCCTGGGTAGTATTGATTATATCACTCATTCCGTTTTCTTCTTTATTCTGTTTATACCTAGTGCTATTTAAGATTAATACTACCGTGCATAGTCATCTGTTTGCAAGCCATTTAAATCAAAGTCAAACTTCTAGAGAGCATTGAACGCTTGTGATGCTTCGGTAAGATGCCTTGCATTATCCAATTTTTCAATGAATTTCACTGGTCTATCGGCAGCATTAGTAAGTAATGTAGCTCCTACACCTATTATCCCGGCCTTGACTGCATTAATGATGAATGCAGCCGCATTATGAGAATCAGAGGAAGATACATAACTAAAATTATAGTCTTCACCCGTCAAATTATTAAGTCTGCTTGAAGCAGATGAATTATTTGAAGCTATCGCATGAATTGCCATCCCAACATTAACCACTGCTTCAATTACACAGCAAACAGAAAGCACCCTACCAAAAATGACAGCTACACCATTGGGTTTTAACTCTTCTTTAATGCGATTTTCCTTATTACTTTCCTTTTTTTCTTCGCTCATTTGCTTTACTTTCTATTCTTTACTACCTTTATCTAGATAATATAGTCCTTATGCGTTCATTACACTAGCAGATTATTATGAAGATTTTATTACAAAAAATCCTGCTGGACTTTTTCCCGTTCTGGTTATATCATACCATACAGTCAAGCACTACCCCCTCAAAAATACGTTGCAAATCCATGATAGATACCACCAGCAAGAATAAACAGCGTTCCCGTGATACCAAAAAACATCACGCCATACTGAAAGCCGCCACCAGGTTATTTCTGAAATATGGCTATATCAACACCTCCATGGACGCTATTGCAGCAGCGGCAGCAGTTACCAAACAAACCGTCTATTCCCACTATATCAGTAAAGATGAGCTTTTTACCCAAATGGTGACGGAATTATGCCAGAAACACGCCCCTCTTAATCCCACACTTAAAAACAAAGAGCTTTCTGCCAGCGATGCACTCTATAAAATCGGGATAGAATTTTTTAATATGTTTGTTAGCAAAGACGTGCTGGCTGCTACCCGTCTGGTGGTTTCCGAAGCACGCAATCACCCGAAACTGGCAAAAAATTACTATGAGAGCGGAACCTTACGCATTCTTGCCATGATAGACGAATTTTTGCAGCATGAAAACCGGCGTGGTACGCTCCATATTGCCAATACGATGGAAGCGGCTTCGCACTTCTTCGCTCTGCTAAAGGGCGAGCATTATGTCAAAGCCCTGCTGGATCTGGATATGCCAGACGAAGCAGAAAAGGAAAAACATGTGGCTGGCTGTGTTTCTGCCTTTAGCAGGATGTACCGATGAAGTGGTTGTTATTGTTAGGAATTTTTACCATTCTTTCATGCTGTTCCAAAATGGACGTGTTGAATTTCACTATTCCGAAATCCGGTTATCAGACGTATAAAGATATTGCTTACGGCTCGGATCCCCGCAATCATCTGGATATTTATGTCCCTGATAGTGTGAAAGAAAAGCCTGCTCCTGTGATACTCTTCTTTTACGGCGGGAGCTGGCAGGAAGGGAGCAAAGATGATTATCTGTTTGTCGCACAGGCACTTGCCAGCAAGGGCTATGTGGTGGTGATTCCTGATTACCGCATTTACCCTGCCAATTACTTCCCCGATTTTATGATGGATGCTGCCAGGACGCTCCGTTTTGTCCATGAAAATATTGCCCATTATCAGGGAGATAATCAGGAAATTTTTGTAGCAGGTCATTCCGCAGGAGCCTATATCGCCGTGATGCTTGCGGTTAATGACGCATACATCAAGGCAGAGCAGGCAAATAGTGCATGGATCAAAGGTGTGATTGGTATTTCAGGCCCATATGATTTTCTTCCCTTTAGGGATGATATAAAAGCCATTTTCAGTAAGGAAAAAGACGAACTGACGCAACCTATTCATTTTGTCCATAAAGGGCTGCCACCGTTTTTATTGGCTACGGGTACGGACGATACGATTGTATTACCTCGCAATACTCGCAATATCACCAAAAAATTGCAGGAAAATCAGGTGGAAGTAACAAAGAAGGAATATGAAGGCGTGGGGCATGTCGGCATTATTCTTTCCCTTGCCCGTGGCTTCAGAGGCAAAACTTCTCTGCTGGAAGAGATAAGCCAGTTTGTTAATTCCCATACCGCTAAGCATAACGTATCACCCGAATAGGCATAAATACGCGATGCACAATCACCATAGCAACCAGAAATAGCAAAATACTGGTAGCAAGATGCAGTGATACAATACGAATAGGCAAGGCGAATAACAGCGTCAAAATACCCAGCAAAAACTGCACCACCAGAATTGAAAATAAAATGGGCAGGAGATGAGCAACATGCGGGTTATTACGCCCCAGCAGCCAGAAGAACGGGATAAATAATCCCATAATTCCTGCCAGTAACTGATGTAAAAATTGTGCCGTAACCGCATCCTCAAACAGGTTTTTATACCAGGGAAGCACAGGAAATATACCGTCAGGAATCCAGCCCGCATCCAGCTTGGGAAGTACCCCTGATTTCAAGTCCACACCCAGCCCGCTTACTGCCCCTCCCAGCATGATTTCTGTAATAATCAATAGCAGGGTAAGCAGGGCAAAAAGTTTAAGCCAGATACGGGGACTGGCAAGCTCAAACGCTCCCAGTGTAGGTTCAGCCTGGGGATAGGAACAAGAAAGGATAAGCCATAATAAACTGCCCAACATACTATATTGCAAGCCTAATTCACACGCAATACGGTAGGCGGTGAGCGTGCGATTATCAAACCAGCCATTTTCCAGAAAATAGCTTTTTGCATAATCCTGCAAGATGATAAGCACGGCAAGCATTAACAGCCCCGCTAATGCCCTTGCATCAAAAAAACGCAATATAGCGAAGATGATGAGAGGAATAAAAAACCCCACCTGCACCATAAAATCTAACGTATAAACACCATGTTCCAGCTGGTAAATAGAGGAAAATTCGTCCAGTTCCATAGCGGGAAACGCCTTTTTGAAGGCAGGCAGGGCAGTATAACTGTCAAATTCCTTTTCAATGAGACTCTGCGGAGGCACAATACTAATATCAAAGCTGGCAAAAGGCTTCCATTGCAGCAGACTATACCCTGATTCCTTAAGGCGTGCCACGCCTCCCATCACCATCATCACTGCCATCAGGACAAGGCAGAGTGAAAGCCAGATAGTTACTGGTTTTGCCTTTATTTTTGCTTGCATAACCCCTGTACTGCTTATATATTTGCCAAAAGAATGTTCAAACCATTAAGGTATTATAGTAATTTTTATGCTAACGGAAAGTGAAAACAGCCAGATTGATACGCTATTTCTAAAATTACAGGAAGGTGTGCAGCGTTTTCTGGGGTATCCTATTGCTACGGATTTTAATTATGAGCTGCTTTATCGTTTTCTGCAATTTCCGCTTAATAATATTGGCGATCCGTTTCAGGACAGCACCTACGCCATAGGTACGCGGGAATTTGAAAGGGAAGTGGTGGATTTCTTTGCCGATATTTATCATGCTCCCAAAGACGACTATTGGGGCTATGTTACTAACGGAGGCACCGAAGGCAATCTGTATGGGCTTTACCTCGCCCGTGAATTACACCGCAACGGGATTGTCTATTTTTCCGAAGATACCCATTACAGCGTGAATAAAAACGTCAATCTGCTGGGGATGCGTTATATCATGATTAAATCGCAGCCTAGTGGCGAGATTGATTATGACGATTTGAGAGAAAGTATCAGGCTGCATCGTGACGTACCCGTTATCATTATGGCGAATATTGGCACGACCATGAAGGAAGCAAGGGATGATATTAGCAAAATCAGGGGTATTTTAACGGATCTGGTGATTCAGCAAAGCTATATCCATAGTGATAGTGCCTTTTGCGGTACTTACGCCCCTTTCATTGAACCTAAACCCGCCTTTGACTTTGCGGACGGAGCCGATTCGGTTGCCGTAAGCGGACATAAATTTGTCGGCTCCCCTATTCCCTGTGGTGTGGTGATTGTGAAAAAACGCAATGCCGAGCGTATTGGAGAAGGCGTTGGCTATATTGGCTGCCGTGATACCACTATTACGGGATCACGCAATGGTTTTACTCCTTTAGTGCTTTGGTACGCCATCAAGACATTGGGAAAAGAAGGGTTGAAAAAACGCCTGAATGACTGCCTGGAAATAGCAGAATATGCGGTAGAAGCGATGAACCGTCACGGTATTCCTGCCTGGCGTAACCCCAATGCCCTAACAGTAGTCTTGCCAAAAGTAAAAGAATCCATTAAGAATAAATGGCAACTTGCCACCAGTGATGTGAGCCATATTATCGTGGCTCCCGGGGTTACAAAAGCACAGATTGATACCTTGATTCAAGATTTGGTAGGAGACTTAAACATATGAAATTCCTTAAAATATTTTCTCCTGATAGAAGTGGTCTTATTGCTGATATAACCTTGCTCATGGCAGAAAAACATATCAATATTGAAAATCTGGAAGGCAAAGCGTTTTTAGGACATGCGGTGATTGACATGACGGTGGATAAACCCAATGAAGCCAGCATTGCTCTCCGGGAAAAAGGATTTAAGGTGGTATCAGACGAACTGATTACCATTCGCATTATTGACGAACCTGGCTCTTCCGCCCGAGTCATGCGTGAACTCAATGAAGCCAAAATCTCCTTACGCGGTATTAGCACACTGGAACGCAGCGAAGGCTTCTGCTACGTCGCACTCAGTACCGATAATAATGAGGCAGCTAAAAAACTGCTTTATAAGGTGATTATCTGATTAACTCACCTCAACTATGGGATAACCTTGGTAAATAGCAAGTAATAGTAGTACCTTTTTGCGGTACGGAAGCAAGCTCCACCCTGCCACCATGCAGTAGTACAAAACTTTTTACCGTGGAAAGTCCAAGTCCCGCACCTGACTGATTGCTATTACTGTTGCTACCTTTGCGGAATTTATCGAAAATTTCCTTCTGTTCTTCCAGTGCAATGCCAATGCCATTATCCATGACACTGAAAACCACTTCTTCCTGTGAAGTTTCCGGATTAATGGCAATCATGGATTTAAGGATAATATAGCCTCTTGGATTGCTATATTTTAATGAGTTACCCAGCAGGTTGAAAATAATCTGTTTCAGGCGGGTTTCGTCTGCGGTCATTTTGCCTATTTTGCGTGAACATTCCAGCGTGAATTTCAGATTATTTTCCCGTATCCGTTCATTGATAAGCGAAACCACCGATTGCAGCATGGCATAAATATCAAATTCACTTACGTTAAGTTTCATATAGCCTGCTTCAATGCTGGCAATATCCAGAATATCATTAATAAGATTCATCAGATGCTGGGCAGATTGATGAATACCCTGCACATATTCTTCCTGCTTTTTCGATAATTTTCCTGCATAATTCTGAGCCAGCATTTCAGAAAAACCACTGATAGACGTAAGCGGAGAACGCAGCTCATAAGATACATTTGCCAGAAATTCGGTTTTCAAGCGATCCGCTTCGGAAAGTGCGTCATTGCGTTCAATGAGCGAACGTTCAACTACCAGTGACGCCGTAACATCCGCAAAGGTAATAAGGCTCGCACCGTCAGGAAGCGGCACAACGACATATTCAATAAACGTACCGTCCGTGCGTTCAAGACTGTGTTTCTGCACTTCTCGCACCAGCAATTCCGCAATAAATTTCTGTTTATAGCTCACCCATTCTTCAGCAAAATGCAAAGCCTTTGTTTTTTCAAATAAATCAGATATATGGGTTTCAGGTGAAAGCACGGCTTTTTCCAGTTTCCAGATGTGCAGGAAACGCGTATTATACAGTTTCAGGCGACCATTTTCGCCAAACACCACCACGCCTTCATGCAGATGATCCAGTGTGGCTTTTTGCACCGCAATCAGCGTATTATAGGAACGCTCCAGTGCAAGCACATTCGTAACGTCTTCATGGGCAAATAAAATCCCGCCCAACGCATGGGGAATCGCCAATATACGCAGGGTTTTGCCGTCAGGAAGGTGAAAAAACTCTTCTCTTGATTCAATTAAGTCGGTGAACATACGCAAATGCTGCTGTTTGAATTGCAGGAAATTTGCCTGTTCAGGCAAGCGGTTTTTTTCGCGTAATATTTCCAGTATTTCGCCGTAAGTGGGGTTGGTTTCCAGCCAGTTTTCTTCCAGTCCCCATAGACGAACGTAAGCGTTATTAAAGAAGCGTATGCGTGAATCGGCACTGAAAATCGCTATGGCACTATTAACACTTTCAAGCAACTCGGACTGCACACTCACATAGCGTTCCAGCTCCTTTTTTACCTTTTCCAGCTCGGTAATATCCTGTGCAATTCCTACCGTAATCCCGTCAGACTGAATGGGAATTTCCGTGAACTGGTATAATTTACGCTCGCCTTCAATGACAATATGGCGTTGTTTGGATAGGGTTTCACCACTGTTAAAGGCTTTTTCTGCGAGATTACGGGCAAGGGGATGCAGCTCAAGCGTTTCTTCCGCTGTGTGCTGGCTGCCTTCTTCCGCTGCCAAACTATACGCCATATTGCAATATTTAATTGCAAGCTCCTGATTCCTTAGCCAGATGGGGGTAGGCAGCATATTTAAAATAGTGGAAAACTGCTTGACCTCCCGCTTTAGCTGGCTGGTTTCCGCATTGGCTCTTTCCCTGATTTTCAAGATTTCCGTGCGTTCATAACACCATAGCACGATAATATCAGGTTCGGGAGGGTGAGAGATTATTTTTACTTCACATTCATAATGATTATGCTGAAATAGAAAGGGAAAACGTGTCTGGCTTGCTTTGGAAGGGTTTAATATGGCTTCTCCCATCACTGCTACCAATTCATCCAGCGAATTTTTGCTACGCCCAAGATCAAACCAGCTCTGCAATCGGGAAGAAATGAAAAACTGCCCTGTAGCAGGGTAATATAAGGCTCCCCCCGCTTCATTGCTTTCGATCAGATTTTCCAGAATACTGTTCATATTATAGCACTATCACACTCATTAAAAAAGGGAAGCATATTGCTTCCCTCTTTCTTTTTTAACCAAGCGATAGACACTTATTTCTTTACCGTACTGGTAACGCTGAGTTCAATATCTACACGGCGATCATCCTGCATACAGGCACGCAATGCAGCGGCTTTTTTACCTTTGCAGGAAGCATCGGCAGCGACTTTACCCAAAGCACGCAAGTCGGTTTCAGTATTCTTAAATCCATGCTGTCCAAGGTATTTTTTTACAGATTCCGCACGTTTTTTGGAGAGTTGTACGTTGTAGGAATCAGAACCTACTTCATCGGCATAACCAGCCAGTACAACCGAGTTGATTTTCTTATTTCTCAAATCCACCAGAAGATTATCCAGGGTAGTACGGGCTTTTTTATTAAGTTCAGATTTGTTGAAATCGAAATAAACGGTTGCCAGCTTGGTATGGGTTTTCTTTTCCATTTTTGCAGGAACTGCAGCAATCACGCCACATTCTTCATCTTTAACACCGTAAAGGGTGCGTACACAGTTGCCACGGACATCCTTAATCGGATTATTGTGAATATCATGCACAATGGCAGTGGCTTCATTAGCAAATACGGGTGCAGAAAAAGCAGCCAGAAGTGCAACGGCAGAAAGAAGAGAAATACGTTTATTCATAAAAAAGATCCTTGACTATTATTACTGATTCTAGCGAGGTTGATAATTAACCCGCATAAAAACTATTTTTAATAAAGATAGCTATTTTGCCTTTTACGCAATTGCTATTTTACACCGCCTTTCAATATTAAAGAATCTGTTGCAAAAATACATCAAGCATTTTGACCCAAAATTTGCCATAGTTGTTTCTTTGAAATGCACAAAACAGGGATACAAATGTCTATGGCCCTTTTACTTTACTTATTTTTTTTACTGATGGTTATTTTTGGTTTTGGTGCTTTGCATATCATGGATGATCCTGATACGGCGTGGCATCTTGCAACGGGAGACCTGCTGGCAAAAACGGGTTCGTTGCCACTTCATGATAGTTGGAGTTTTACTGCCAACGAGGAAGTATGGTATAATTTGTCCTGGGGGTTTGACTATTTGCTAAGTCGGTTATTTCATCTGGGAGGGTTTTCTACCCTTTATGTAGTAACGGAAGCCGCCTTTAGCTTGGCTATTATTTTGATGCTGGCACATTGCCTGAAGCGGGGAGCCAGTATGCTCAGCGTGCTGATTGTGTTTATTCCCGTAACCTTTGTGGTTTCTGGTGGACTGCTTATCCGCCCGCATCTGGTTTCACTGTTATTCATTGTGGTATTTTATCAGATACTGGATAATTATCGTATAACAAAGAATCCTTATCCCCTGCTTTCATTACCTGTTTTAATGATGTTTTGGGTTAATCTGCATGGAGGATTTTTGCTGGTATTTCCGCTTATGGGCTGTTTCTGGCTGGATGCTCTCTCGCGGGGTGATAAAAAATCCCGTATCATATTGTTGGTACTCCTGCTGGCATGTATGCTCGCAAGCCTCCTTAATCCCTACCATTTTGCTATTTATTATGCTGCCTATCGCAGTATTGCAGGGGAATTTAGTCATTACATCATAGAATGGCAGCCCGTTGCTGTTGGAAAAGATATGGCGATGACCATAATGCTATTTTTAGTGCTTGCCAGCAGTAACGCCCTTAATCAGAAGCTGCCTTTATCTGACAAACTGATTGCTATTTTCATGCTGCTGATGGGGCTTTCCAGCAAACGCCACTCCCTCATGGCAGGGCTGCTTAGCTTGCCCTACCTTAGCTTGTCCCTCACCTGTCTGCTTGGCGAATCCCGTTGGGGAGAAAGACTTAACCAAATCAATGACAATATCAAAACCGATATGGAGAAAAAAGATGTCCGTGTCTTGAGCATCATTATGGCAGTGTTAGCCTGTTGTCTGGTAAGTTTCCCTTATCCCCGTGATAGGGTAATGGAACATCCACCTGGCTTTAATCCACTTTTTTTCCCCGACAAAGAAGCAGCGTTTATCATGGCACATTATCCAAACCTGCATTTTTACAATGATTATAATCTGGGGGGATACCTTGTTTATATTGGAAGAGGGAAAATACCCCTTTTTGTCGATGGCAGGGCAAATTCCCTCTATAGTGACGATTTTCTCAGCGATTATCATTATTTTCAAACTTCACACGGGATGAGTCCACAATCAGTCGTCATTGCCAATTATTACCATCTTGACGGACTGATTATCAGCAATGCGGACGGTAATGCTGTACTTTGGGATGCAAACCCTGACTGGAAAGTAGTATATAGGGGAAAAGTTGCCAATGTGTATGTGAGGAGTGGATTGGGTAGCAAGTGAACTGATTTTTATCTGTGTATATCCAAAATTATAGTACCAAATCAGGAATTCTGTATTATAACTGAGGGCTAATACTATTATTTACCTCATGTAAAACGCCATGCTGCTTGTTGATTCCCATTGCCATCTCAATTTCCCTGATTTCAGAGATGATCTCGCCTCTGTGCTTGCCAATGCAAAAGTGGCAGGCGTAGGCATCATGCAGACTATTTGCACGGATATGGAGGAATTTGATGAAGTCTATGCGATTGCCCAAAATTACGACCATATTTACTGCTCGGTGGGTGTGCATCCTAATGATACGACGAATAAGGAGAAGGCAGAGCTGGAAACATTGCTGAAAAAGGCGACGCTACCCAAAGTGATTGGTATAGGCGAAACAGGCTTGGATTATCATTATGAACACAGCGACCGCATAGACCAGAAAGAAAGCCTGCTTATCCACATCGAAGCCGCCAGAATTTCAGGCTTGCCCGTCATTATCCATACACGCGAAGCAGATGAGGATACGATTGCTATTTTACAGCAGGAAATGCAAAAAGGTATTTTTACGGGCGTTATCCATTGCTTCACTTCTTCCCATAACCTCGCCATGCGTGCGTTGGAAATGGGATTTTATATTTCCCTTTCGGGCATTATTACCTTCAAAAATGCGGAAACGATAAGGAACACAGTAAAGGATATTCCGCTTGAGCGATTGTTAATTGAAACCGATGCTCCTTTTCTGGCTCCCCTGCCCCATCGTGGCAAACGCAATGAACCTGCTTTTGTGGCACAGGTGAATAAAAAACTGTCAGAAATAAAGGGAATAAGCGAAGAGAATTGTGCAGAAATAACCGCTAATAACTTTTTTACCTTATTTAACAAGGCACAAAGACCATGATAAAAATCACGATGTTAGGAACAGGATCTTCTTCAGGTGTACCGGCTATTGGCTGTGACTGTGCCGTCTGTACTTCAACTGATCCCAAAAACAAACGCAGACGTGCTTCTATTCTGGTGGAATCTGAAACTACCCGTATCCTGATTGATACTACGCCTGATATGCGGGAACAGATGATTGAACATCATATCAAAACCATTGATGCCGTTATCTATACCCACGCCCATGCCGACCATTTGCATGGTATTGATGATTTGCGGGCGTTTAACACCCAGAAACAGGGGGCTATTGACGTATATGCGGATGAAGTTACCCTTGCGGAAATTAAAAACCGTTTTGGCTATGTATTCATGCCTTCCAATCCTGTGGATAGTGTCTGGTATCGCCCTGCCATCACCCCCCATATTATCACACCACCCGAAACATTCATGATTGGGGATATTGAAATACAGCCTTTTTTGCAATATCATGGAAAAATGAAAACGCTGGGATTACGTTTCGGTACTATTGCCTATTCCACCGACGTACATGGTTTTCCTGAAAAGTCTTTTCCCTTTTTGCAAGGGCTTGATACCTGGATTGTCGACTGTATGCGGTATGAACCTTCCTTTACCCACGCCCATCTGGATATGACACTGGGCTGGATTAACGACTTTAAACCCAAATTAGCGTACCTCACCCATATGAACCACGATATGGAATATCATACACTGGCAGGAGAATTACCAGAACATGTGTTTCCCGCTTATGACGGGTTGGTGCTATATGATAAACCAGATAAAAGAGGATAATCAAGTGATTACTAAACCTCCCATTGCCGTCCTTATGCCCGCTTATAATGCGGAAGCCATTATCCATAAAGCGATTGATTCACTGAATAAAAACCCGCAGCCACATGATATTATTGTGGTGGATGATGGAAGCCGTAATCTGTTATCGGAATCCATCCCCCCCCAATCTAACCTGATTATTATCAGGGCAGCACAAAATGGCGGTATTACCAAAGCCCTGAATCTTGGTGTAGAGTATATTGTAGAAAACAATTATAAATACCTCGCCCGTCTGGATGCAGACGATGAAGCAATGCCCGATCGCCTGAAGCAGCAATATGAATTTATGGAGCAAAACCCTGATGTTGCCTTATGCGGGACATGGGGAGAAGTGGTTACCGAATCGGGCGAAACCCTGTTTCACCTTAACCACCCCGCCACCCATCCCGAAATTATGAAAAGACTCAATTATAATAGCCAGTTTCTGCATCCCTCCCTGATGATTCGGGTAGAGAGCCTTAAAAAACTGGAGCGTTATTATAGTGAAGATTACCCGAGTGCGGAAGATTATGAGCTGGTAAGGTATATGGCAAAACAGGGAAAACTGGCGAATATTCCGCAGTATCTCATTCGCTATACCTATTCCAGCGGAGGTATTTCCCATACCAAACGCAAACAGCAACTCCTCACCCGCCTGAAAGTGCAACTAGCCTATAAAAACCTGCTATCACCGCATTTTTATGCTGGCATTGCCAAAACCCTTTGCCTGCTGGTGTTGCCAATGGAACTGGTTACTTCCCTGAAGATGAAAATAAAAGCCTATAGGAAAAATTAGCTTTTCTTAATAAAAATCTAATAGTATAAATGAAGCATATTTCACTAAGATACACGGCAGATTATAGCTAACAAACCGGCATAAAGGACAAAATGGTTGCTGGTTTAATTCTAAGTTTCTGATAATAAATAGAGAAAAGGAATTTATTTTATGCCAATAAAAAAGTTGCCCCAGGTGTGGTTCCACAACCTTCAAAAAACATGGTAAGCGATCAGGGCAACAACGTTATTGTTGTCATGATTGTGGCAGGGTTTTCATTCATCCAAAACTGGATTCAGAGTGGGGATGCCGAGCCTATCATGAATATAGCAGCCAGCGTCACACGCTGAAGGATTTGTCTGAGCGTTATGTTTGTGCCCCCAAAACCTTACAGCGTCACTTTGAAAAATACACCCCTGTACCACTTTCTTTTTCCGTACCAGTCCATTCT
>Ga0116226_10000348_pt1 | contig 38877 bp, 32 predicted proteins | sample S1TSphfallax_FD_89692 | JGI IMG/M metagenome (GOLD analysis project Ga0116226, IMG submission 89692) | Host-associated microbial communities from peat moss isolated from Minnesota, USA - S1T2_Fa - Sphagnum fallax MG | ecosystem: Host-associated > Plants > Peat moss > Unclassified | place: USA... | reverse complement strand
TGACTGGAAAATCATCGGCATCCGACGGGCCGCTCCAGCCAGTTGTTTGCAGAGCATTTGTATCAGCCTCAAACCGCCGGCTCATGAAGGCCGATTCCAGTCAGGCTGAAAATGCTCTAACGACGGTGGCAGCGTTGCGCACCGCAAGGCTGATCCTGCGACAATGGCAAGCCTCGGACTTCGCACCGTTCGCCGCCTTGAATGACGACCCCGCGGTGATGGAATTCATGCCGAAACGGCTTTCCCATGCCGAGAGCGATATGGTTGCCGCGCGCCTGCGTGATCACATCGAGGCCGAAGGCTGGGGCTTGTGGGCCGTCGAAGTGCCTGGCGTGGCACCTTTCATCGGCTACACCGGGCTTTCGGCGCCAGGTTTCAAGGCACATTTTACGCCGTGCGTGGAGGTCGGCTGGCGCCTCGCGCGCGCTTATTGGGGACAGGGATACGCCACCGAGGCGGCAAGTGCGGCGATCGCGCACGGCTTCGGCGCGCTTGGCCTGCGCGAAATCGTGTCGTTCACCGTGCCCGCGAACGTGCGCTCCCGCGCGGTGATGGAGAGGCTACGGATGCGGCACAATCCCGCCGACGATTTCGATCACCCCGCGCTGCCAGGGGGGCACAAATTACGCCGCCATATGTTGTATCGACTACCTATATGAGCAAAGTTTTTTGCTTCTTTTTTTCAAAAAAGAAGTGCTTCCCTACTTAATCTCCACCATCACCGGCACATGGTCCGAAGTCTGCGGCCAATCACGCGCATCCTGCAATATCTCAAACCGTTTCAGCTTCGGCTTCAAATCCGGGCTGACCCAAATATGGTCCAGCCGGCGACCGCGGTTCGAGGCCCGCCAGTCCTGGTTGCGATAGCTCCACCAGGTGTAGAGCTTTTCCGTCTCCGGCACGAAATGGCGCACGGCATCGATGAAGCCGGTGCGTTGCCAGGCCAGCAAATGTTCCACTTCGATCGGGGTGTGGCTGACCACGTCCCGCAATTGCTTGTGGCTCCAGACATCGTTTTCCAGCGGCGCGATGTTCAGATCGCCGACCAGAACGGTGCGTGGGCGCACACCGCGCGCGGCGAAATAGTTGGTCGCCTCGGACACGAAATCCAGCTTATGGGCGAACTTGGGATTTGCGACCGGGTCCGGAACGTCTCCACCGGCCGGCACGTAGAAATCGTGCAATTCGATCGGGCCGGAACGCGCCTTGATCGTTACGTGCAGATGGCGGCAATCGCCCCGCGCGCACCAGTCCGGCGAGTCCACCATGGTCAGCGGCAGGCGGGAGAGAACGGCCACGCCGTTATAGGATTTCATCCCCCGCCGGGCGACGTGCTTGTAGCCCAGCGCGGGCGGACCGTGGTCCGGGAAAAGGTCGTCCGGCACCTTGGTTTCCTGCAGGCAGATAACGTCGGGGTCCAGCGCCGCGACTAGGCGCTCCAGTAGCGGGAGACGCAGGCGGAGCGAGTTGATGTTCCAGGTGGCGATGCGCATCGCCCCTGCGTGCCTGCCGCCGCGGCGTTTTGGCAAGGGGCGACCGCGCTGAGACGTTTTGTTTACACAGCTGGCGCAACATGCGCACGGCGGCACGATCACGCCGCGCGCATTTTTTCGATAGGTGTCCGGCTGACGCTCACTGACCCCACGCCCGCGCAAGCGCCGCCAAAGCGGCCGGTGCCACGCGACCTTACCGACGCGGACGACGCCCGTGTGCTGGAGGTGCTGCGCTACGTCGATTCCCTGCACGACCGCGGCGCGGCGGACGGGTTGCTGGCACCGGTGCGGGACCGTTTGCGGCGCCTGCGGCCATCGCGGACCTGGCGTTTCCCAAGGTTACTGCTTTCGCCGTTGGATATCGTGCTGGTGGCAAACGATTTGTGGCAGCCAGGCTCCGCGCGGCTGCCGCGCGCCATCATCGCACCGGTGGCGGAAGCGGTGCGCCTCGCGTTGCCAACCCAAACGGCGGCGGCCGAACGGCGCCTCGCGCGGCAAACGCACCCCGTGCACGCGCGCATTGCGGCCGCCGGCGCCCTGGTGTGGCCATACGCGGGCGGCGTGCTGCGCGCCGCCGGCGAAGTGCCCCCTTTATGGATCAAGACCGGACTGCCGCTGGCGGCGTTTCGCCCGCTGACAGCCGCTGTGGCGGCGGGGCTGGATGCCGCGTGCCGCATCGCGGCTCTCTCCAGCCCGTTTGTTCCGCCGGAAGCGGTCGAGGCGGGCGTCGACGTTACGCTACGCCAGGCCAAAGCGGCGGGCCCTGTCCCCTGGGGCGTGGTGCTGGCGCTTACGCTGCAACATTTTCCAGGCACCGCCGCGACACAGGCAGCCACCCGCCGGCATAACGATCCGTTGTGGGACGAGGCATGCGACAGCGCGGTCTCAGCTTGCTGGAGCTGGGTTGAAGCCGGCACGACCGCGACCGGTCTCGGCGCTTCGGGCGTTTTCGCCGTGGAATTGGGCCGGCGGATCGCGCTGCTGAACGCCCTTGGCGAGGACCCTGGACGGCACCGCCGCGCCCTGGCCGCACGCGCGAAATTGCGCGTCACCTGTATACGGCAAATGGAGGCCGGCGCGATGGACTTGATCATTGCACCGCTGCGGTGCGTGACGTCAGCCGGCGCGATGGACGAAAGCTTCATCGAAACGCTGGAGGCGGGCGCCTGGGCATTACGGCAATTCGATGCGGCGGCGGGCAGCCTTGGCGACGGTGCGTCGCCGACCGCGGCGCTTCGCGACGCTTGTGACGCGCTGCGTGGCTGCGCGCTGCTGGCACAGGCGGATCGTGAGCATCTGATCGACGTCATACAGGAAGGTCTTCTTTTTTGAAAAAAAAGAAGCAAAAACTTTTGCCAATTGCATCCCGCGTACGGCTTAAAGCGGCCAGTTCCGGTGCCGGTCGTAACAGTTAAAAGTTTCTTGGTTCTTTTTTTCAAGAAAGAACTACTTGCGTTCCCTTCTTCCGGGCGATGTACTCCCGCCCATGCAACAGTCGGCACCCCTTACCGAGCCCGAGGCCGCCGCGGAACTCGCCGCCCTCGCCGCCGACATCGCGCGCCACGATCGCGCCTACCACACCGAAGATGCGCCGCTCGTCACCGACGCGGAATACGACGCGCTACGCCGCCGCAATGCGGCCCTCGAAGCCCAATTCCCCCACCTCATCCGTGCCGACAGTCCCAGCCGCCGCGTCGGCAGTGCCCGCGCCGGGGCTTTTGGCAAGGTGCGCCACGGCGAGCCCATGTTGTCGCTCGACAATGCCTTCGGGCCCGAGGATTTTGCCGAATTCTGCGCCCGCGCTCGGCGCTTCCTGGGTCTTGCGGAAAGCACCGCGTTGCCGTTCGTCGCGGAGCCGAAAATCGACGGCCTGTCCATTTCGCTCACCTACGAACACGGCAAATTCGTCCGCGGTGCCACCCGCGGCGACGGCACCGAGGGCGAGGATGTCACCGAAAATCTGCGCACCCTGAAATCGTTGCCGAAAAAACTGCATGGCGCAGCACCCGCGCTGATTGAAATCCGCGGCGAGGTGTTTCTTCGCAAGGCGGATTTTCTGCACCTGAACGAAACCCAGGCGCAAGCCGGCGGCAAGATCTTCGCCAATCCGCGCAATGCCGCCGCCGGCAGCCTGCGCCAGCTTGACGCAAGCATCACCGCCGGCCGCCCGCTGTCGCTGTTCGCCTACGCCATGGGCCAAAGCAGCGAGGCGGTGGCCGACACCCATTGGGCCTATTTGCAGCGGTTGCTTGACTGGGGTTTTACCGTCAATCCGCTGTCACGCCGGCTCGACACCGAGGGCAAGGCAGCCGCGTTCCAAACCGAAATTTCGTTCGCCCGCGCCGGTCTGGAATACGACATCGATGGTGTCGTCTACAAGATCGATGACCTGGCGATGCAGCGCCGCCTCGGCTATGTCGGGCGCGAGCCACGCTGGGCCATCGCCTGGAAATTCCCGGCCGAGCAGGCGACCACGACATTGGAAGATATCCGCATCCAGGTCGGCCGCACCGGCGCGCTCACGCCGGTGGCGGCACTGGCGGCAGTCAATGTCGGCGGCGTGCTGGTCACAAGGGCCACGTTGCATAACGAGGACGAAATTGCCCGCAAGGATATCCGCATCGGCGATACCGTCATTCTGCAACGTGCCGGCGACGTCATCCCGCAAATCGTTGCGGTTGTGCTGGACCGGCGTCCGCCGTACACAACTCCCTTCGCGCCGCGCACCCATTGCCCGGTCTGCGGCAGCAACGCGGTGCGCCCGCCCGGCGAGGCCGTTCGCCGCTGCACCGGCGGCCTGATTTGCGAGGCGCAGACTGTGGAACGGCTGATCCATTTCTGCTCGCGCCGCGCGTTCGACATTGACGGCATGGGCGAAAAGACCGTGGTCGAATTCCACGCGGCCGGCTGGCTGAAAAGCCCCGGCGATATTTTTCGCCTGCCACGCCACGAATCCGAGATCGCGAACCGCGAGGGATGGGGCGAACTTTCCGCCAGCAACCTCACCCGCGCGATCGCATCCCGCCGCCGCATCGGCCTTGCTCGTTTCATTTTCGCCCTCGGCATCCGCCGCATCGGCGAAAGCAATGCCAAGCTGCTCGCCCGCCATTACGCCAGCTTCGCGAACTGGCGCGCGCAAATGATCGAGGCCACCACCGTCGGTTCCGACGCCCGCCTGGCACTCGGCAGCATCGTCGGCATCGGCGAGGCGATCGCCGAGGAGCTCACCGAGTTTTTCGGTGAGCCGCGCAACCTTGCAGTGCTGGACGACCTGCTTGGTGAATTGACGGTGGAGGACGCCGAGGCGGCATCCGGCGCGGACGGCGCGCTGTCGGGCAAGATCGTGGTCTTCACCGGCACGCTGGAAACCATGACGCGTCCGGAGGCGAAATCACGCGCAGAAGCGCTCGGCGCCCGCGTCACCGACAGCGTATCGAAAAAAACCGACCTCGTGGTGGTCGGCGCGGACGCCGGCAGCAAGGCCAAAAAGGCAACGGAACTCGGCGTTCGCACGGTCACCGAACAGGAGTGGCGCGAACTTGCCGGCATTTGACCACATGCTCGCCCGCGCGTGGAGCAACCTGTCGATCGGGCCGGGCGCCGCCCCGGGCGCGCAGTTTCGCAACGCCGACACCGCCCTCACCCTCGAACAGACCGTGACCGACCGGCGTTTCAACATGCCGTTCCGCCCGACATTTTCCTACCGCGGCGACTTCATCAATGCGGAACACGCCGCTTTCGCCACCTGCCCCACGCGCCAGGGCATGATCGATATCGGCATCGATGGCTGGCTTGTGCCGGCCGACGCCCTGAAACTTTACGAAATGGCCTATTTCTCCGGCGGCGACTATATGGAGCTTGGCACCTTTCGTGGCCTGTCGACATCAATCATGCTGCGCGCCGCCGTCGCGGCCGGCCTCGCGAACAAAATCCTGTCCATCGATCTCGACCCATGCGCGCAGGACGCGGGCCGCGCGACGCTCGCCGGCATGCCGGGCGCCGACCGGGTGCTATTTTTCCACACCGATGGCGACGAAGCCCTGGCGACCTACAGGCGCGCCAATCGCCTGTTCGATTTCTGTTTCATCGATCATTCGCATCGTTATGAGCACGTTCTGAGCGCCTGCCAGGTTCTGCACCACGTGCTGCGCCGCGGCGGCTTCTGCATGTTCCATGATTATAACGATCAGCGAAATGCACGCATGGACAACGATGATTACGGCGTGTGGCAGGGCGTGAATGACGGGCTGGACAAGCGGCGGTTCGAATTTTGGGGTATATTTGGCTGTAGCGGACTGTTTCGGCGCGTTTAGGGAAGCACGGTTAAGGAAGCAGTTCTTTTTTGCCAAAAAGAACCAAGAAACTTTTGCTCTCTTCGGTACGCGGCGGTCGTGCTGACCGCGTCAACCAACATAAAAAAGGGTTTTTGGTTCTGTTTTCAAAAAAGAACTGCTTTCTTTGCCCTTGCCTGCCGCAAGGCCCGCCGTATAGTCCCCCCCATGCCGGGAACATTGCCAGAACTTTTTGCCGCCTGGTTTGCTGCCCGCGGTTGGGTTGTGCGGCCGCACCAGCGCGCGATGCTGGAGGCGGCCGAGGAAAACGTGCTGCTGATCGCGCCTACGGGTGGGGGCAAGACGCTGGCCGGCTTCTTGCCGTCACTGGTGGCGTTGGCGGAGCCGCGGGAGAACCCGGGGCTGCATACGCTTTATGTGAGTCCGCTGAAGGCGCTGGCGACGGACATCGCGCGCAATCTGATGGCGCCGGTCGACGAGATGAAGTTGCCGATACGTATCGAGACCCGCACGGGGGACACGCCGGCGGACAAGCGGCGCAGGCAGCGGGCGAGCCCGCCGGACATGTTGCTGACCACGCCGGAGAGTTTGGCATTGTTGCTGTCGCTGGAGGAGGCACCGGCGATGTTCGCGGGCCTCGCGACCGTTATCGTCGATGAGGTTCATGCGCTGGCGGGGACCAAGCGAGGCGACCAATTGGCGCTGTGCCTGGCGCGGCTGGCGGCGCTGGCGCCACGGTCGCGGCGCGTGGGGTTGTCGGCGACGGTGGCGCATCGCGACGAGTTGCGGGCGTTCGTAGGGTGTGGGGCGCCGGCGCGGCTGATCGAGGTGGCGGAGACCGCGCCGCCGCAAATCGGGCTGATGCTGCCGGAGGAACGGATTGCCTGGGCGGGGCGCATGGGGCTCGCGTCAGCCAGTGCGGTGATGAAACGTGTGGCCGGCGCCGGCTTGACGATCGTGTTCGTCAACACGCGGGCACAGGCGGAATTGCTCTTTCAGGAATTGTGGCGGCTGAATGAGGCAACGCTGCCGATTGCGCTGCATCATGGCAGCCTGGATGTGGCGCAGCGAAAGCGAGTGGAATCGGCCATGGCGGGTGGGGAGTTGCGCGCGGTGGTGGCGACGTCGTCGCTCGATTTGGGCATCGACTGGGGTGGCGTGGACCAGGTGATACAGGTGGGCGCCCCGAAGGGCACCGCACGGCTTTTGCAACGGGTCGGCCGCGCCAATCACCGCATGGACGAGCCGAGCATCGCCGTGCTGGTGCCGGCCAATCGTTTCGAAGTGCTCGAGTGCGAGGCGGCAATCTCCGGCGTGGCTGCGCGCGAACTGGATGGGGATGCGCCTGGGGCCGGCGGGCTGGATGTGCTGGCGCAACATGTTTTGCTGATGGCGGCGAGTGCTGCTTTCTTGCCGGATGCGCTGTTCGATGAAGTGCGGCGGGCGGCACCGTATGCGGCGCTGTCGCGGCCGGATTTCGAGGATGTGCTGCGGTTTGTCGAGGACGGCGGCTATGCGCTGTCGCATTACGAACGGTGGCGCAAATTGTTTCGAGATTCGCAGGGCCGGGTGCATGTGGCCAATGCCAGGGTGGCGCGCCAGGCGAGGATGAATATCGGCACGATCATCGAAATGCCGTTGCTGAAAGTGCGGATTCCCGGGCGGGGAGGAATGGCTCTCGGCGAAGTGGAGGAAGGTTTCGCCAACGGACTGCGGGACGGCGATACTTTCATGTTCGCCGGGCGCCTGCTGGTGTTCTTGCGAATACGCGAGACCACTCTGGAATGCGCCGAGGGGGGCACCGGCACGCCGGCGGTGCCCGCCTACGCCGGCACGCGCATGTCGCTGACGACCAATCTGGCGGCCCGCGTGCGGGCGATGTTGCATGATCCCGCCGGTTGGGCACGCCTGCCGGATCAGGTTCGGGAATGGCTTGAGATGCAAGCGGAACGGTCTGAATTGCCCGGGCCGGAGGGCTTGCTGGTGGAAATTTTTCCGCGTCAAGGCAGGTGGTACCTGGTGGCTTACGGGTTCGAGGGGCGCAATGCGCATCAGACGCTCGGCATGCTGCTGACGCGGCGGATGGAACGGTTCGGCTACGCGCCGCTGGGGTTCGTGGCCACCGAGTATGTGCTGGGAGTGTGGAGCGCGCATGAGCCACAGGACATCGACGCCCTGTTCGACCATGATATGCTCGGCGAGGATCTGGATGTGTGGATGGCCGAGACATCGATGCTGCGGCGGACATTTCGTAACGTTGCGGTCATTTCGGGGCTCGTGGAGCGGCACCATCCGGGCGCCGAGAAGAACCGGCGGCAGGTGACGGTGAGCACTGATCTGATCTATAATGTTCTGCGCAAGCATCAACCGGATCACGTGCTGTTACGAGCAACGTGGGCGGATGCGCGGGGTGGCCTCACCGATCTCGCGCGGCTGAATTGCATGCTCGATCGCGCACACGGCCGGATTGTGGTGCGAAGGCTGGAACGGGTGTCGCCGCTGGCGGTCCCGGTGCTGCTCGATATCGGGCGCGAAAGCGTGGTGACGGAAGCGGCCGAGGATTCGTTGCTACTGGAGACCGAAGCGCTGGTTGCCGAGGCGATGGGCGGCGATGTTCCGGCAGCGGCGGAAGGCGCCGTTCCGGATACGCGCGCGGCAGCGCGGCGCGCCACGCCAAATCTGCCCCGGCTTGCCGCGGCACGCCAGGCAGGCCGGCGATGATCGCGCCATTTCATTTCGCGGGGGAGGCGCTGCAGCTCGACCCCGCGGGTGCGCTGGTGTGGCCGGCGATGCGGGCGCTGGTGGTCGCCGATCTGCATTTGGAGAAGGGCTCGGCGGCGGCGCGCGGCGGCCAATTGGTGCCGCCGTGGGACAGCAGGGTGACGCTGGAGCGGCTCGGGCTTCTGCTGCGGCAATATGCACCGCGAATGGTGGTGGCCCTGGGCGATTCGTTTCATGACACGCACGGTGCCGTGCGGCTAGCGGCGGCGGACGCCACTTCGTTGCGGCGGATAACCGAAGCAGTGGATTTCGTCTGGGTCAGGGGCAACCACGATCCCGACGCGCCCGGTTGTGTCGGGGGGCGGGCGGTGGCCGAGTGGGGTGAACGGCGGCTGTGCTTCCGGCACCAGGCGCAGGCCGGGGCTGCCGCTGAGATTTCCGGCCATTTTCATCCCAAGGCGCGGGTGGTGACACGGGTAGGCCAGGTGGTGCGGCCGTGTTTCGTCGCCGATGGACGGAAGATCATGCTGCCGGCCTTTGGTGCCTATACCGGCGGCCTGGATGTGCGGGCGGCGGCGATTGCGGCGCATTTTCCGCGCGGCGCGAGGGTCTTTCTGCTGGGATCACAGCGATTGTTCAGTTTTCCGGTCGCTGAAACGGTGCCGCTCAATGTTGCATGACGCGGCTCCCTGAAGGCGGCGGCTTGCTTGCGGTGGCAAAGCCGCCAAATGTGGGGGATGAACGCAAAAAATCGCACCGCTATCCTGTGGTTTCGGCGGGATTTGCGGCTGCTGGATAATCCCGCGCTGCATGCGGCGTTGCAGGACGGTGCCGCGATTATGCCACTGTTCGTGTTGCCCGATCCGCCACATGGCGATCTTGGCGGCGCGGCGCGATGGTGGCTGCATGGTAGTTTGGCGGCGCTGGCTGCGGCGCTCGCGGCAAAGGGCGCCCGCCTCGTGCTGCGGCGAGGCGATCCCGCGCGCGTGGTCGCTGAAATGGCGGCCGAACTTGGCGCGGATTGCGTCCATGCAGGGCTCTGCCCGGATCCGGGCTGGCGGGCGGCGGACGCAGTGTGCGAGGTGGCGCTGGCGCGCCATGGACGCCGACTCGAATTGCACCAAAGCGTAACGTTGTTCGATCCGGAATTGGTGCGCACCCGGGTTGGCGGCATTTACGGCATGTTCACGCCCTACGCGAATGCGCTGCGGGCGCTGCCGCCCCCACCGGCGCCATTGCGGGAGCCGGCGCACATACCGATGGCCGAGGGCGCGCCTGCCGGCGAAGCGCTGGAAGCCTGGGGATTGTTGCCCGTGCGGCCGGATTGGGCGGGCGGCCTGCGCCAGGAATGGACACCGGGGGAAGCGTCGGCGCGGGCACGTGGGCGTGTTTTCCTGCGCGGCGCCGTGGCGCAATACGACACCGGACGCAATTTGCCGGGCCAGGATCTGACCAGCCGGCTGTCGCCGCACTTGCGGTGGGGCGAGATATCGCCGCGCAGCCTGTGGCATGCGCTGCATCGGCACGCGCCCGGCCGCGGCGAGGATGTATTTGCGGGCGAACTGATCTGGCGTGATTTCGCGGCCTATCTGCTTTGGCACCATGCCGATCTGGGGGTACGGCCATTGCGGACGGAATATGAAAAATTGCCGTGGCGCAACGATGCGGCGGCGCTGCGTGCCTGGCAAACCGGACAGACCGGCGTGCCGATCGTGGATGCCGGGATGCGGCAGCTTTGGCAGACAGGCTGGATGCATAACCGGGTGCGCATGATTGTCGCCAGCTTTCTGGTGAAGCATCTGCTGATCGACTGGCGCTGCGGTGCGGCGTGGTTCATGGACACGCTGGTGGACGCGGACCTGGCGGCCAACAGCATGAACTGGCAATGGACGGCGGGAACCGGCATCGATAGCCAGCCGTTCTTCCGCGTGTTCAATCCGGTCAGCCAAGGTGAGAAGTTCGACGCAGATGGCGCATATGTCCGGCATTTCGTTCCGGAGGTCGCCAGACTGCCGGACAAATATATCCATGCGCCATGGGGCGCGCCGCCGCTCGCTCTGCGCGAGGCCGGTCTGTCGCTCGACGGGAATTACCCGCGGCCGATTGTCGATCTGGCGGCGGGACGCGCGCGTGCGCTGGCCACCTGGAAAGCAACCGTGCAGGCCGCCGCATGACGGATGTACGGCGGTGATACCGGCGGGAAGGAAGTTGCGCGTGGTGGGCGACGTGCATGGCGATGCCCATGCATTCGGATTCGCTACTGAAACCGATAGATTTATCGTCCAGCTCGGGGATTTGACGGATGGCGGGCCGGACAGTGCCGGCACCCTGCGGCTGATGTTCCGGCTGATCGACGAGGGGCGCGGAATGTTCATGCTCGGCAATCATGACCGCAAGCTGGGGCGGTCGCTCGCCGGCGAAAAGGTGCGCGCTGGTCCGCCGTTGGAGGCGACCTTGGCCGAATTGGATGCACCGTTGCGGGCGCGCGCACTGACCGAGATCGGCCGTGCGCCGGCGTGGCTGATGCGCGGACGCGATTTCTTCGTTCATGCGGCATTTCATAGCGGTATGTTGGATAACGCACCGCCGCCCGGGCTGGGGCCGGTGACGCACCTGCTGAGCCGCGCGCTTTTCGGCGAAACGACCGGACGGATGCAGGCCGATGGCTATCCGGAACGGCTGATTCGCTGGGTGAACCATATCCCCGCCGGCGTCACCGTCTATTGCGGCCACGATCAACGGAGCCGCGACGGCAGGCCATGGCGCGCAAACGGCGACGGCGGCGGCGCAGCAGTGTTTCTGGACACCGGTGCGGGCAAGGGCGGTCATTTGTCCTGGATTGATCTCTGAATGAGCGAATGAAGAGTCACGAATTTCTTCTCTGTTACGGGCAGCCCTGATCGGCATGTCTCAAACTCATGTCGGACGCCATTTGGAGAAATTCTTTGCTTCATTTTTCCAAAAAGATGTCCTTTCCTCCTCCTGTTCTGCCTATGCAGCAGCCCCGAACGCCACATCATAAATGCGATAAAAACTGTCGACCAAAGGCTGCATCTCGAAGCATCGTGGCTTTCCCAGAGTTACCTGTCCCGCCCCGACGTCGCCTACCTCGACGCCATGGTAGAGCGGGATGTGGTCGAACGGCAGGTTATGATGGCGCACCACGTCCGGCGCGGCCGGAATGTAGATTCTGTCGAGTCGGGATTCGAATGACGCGGCCGCCGCCGCGGCGTCGAACGCGAGACCCGCGGCGGCGGCAAGACGGCGGCCCATTTCCGCCAGCAGCAGATTCTTGGGGTGATTGGGAGTGTAGAAGCATCGCTGTTGTGCGACGATAGGAGCCAGAAAATCGGAGATCGGTATGTCCACCTCCGCCTCGCGCGCGCGCAGCTCCGAAAACGAGGCGTCGAAGCTATCGGAAGCAGGCGTCGGCGGGTGTCGTAGAACGTGCGCGGCTTGTTTGGCATCGGCGCCGGCACGATGTGCATCCACCACCTCGCGCAAATGGTAATCGGTCAGTGGGCTGGAAAGCTTGCCCCAGCCGTGAAGGTATATGTAATGCACACCCGGCGTGTAGCCGTCGAAATAAAGATTTGGCCAAGTAATTACTCGCTCGTTATAGTCTGCCCGCAGTCCGGCCGGCGTCAGCCAAGACAAATGGTAGGATTTGGACACTCGTTGAGCGAATATAATATCGGCCTGCGCAAGTGTCGCGTGCACCGAGGGCGCGTCGGCCGCCGTCATCTGGAAATTCGGCGCAAGCCGATCGACATGCACGTTTGGAGAAAACTGGGCGAACATGCCTTCAAGCATCTGCGCCTGACAATTTCCAAGTACGGCAATGCGGGTCATCCGCCTTCCGCCTGTCCTTTGAAAACAGCGACACACGCCATGGACTGATGCCAGGTGAGGCTGCGATACACGCTCAGCGCGTGGACTCCCGCCTGCTCGAAAAAGTCATATCCGATGGAGGACAGATGGCCGGGAATACAGTCGTTCTCATCGAACGGACAAGCAACGATAACCCACGAGCGGGACAGTGCCTGCAGGCGCCGCAGGAACGGTAGCGGATCTGTCAGGTGTTCCAGCGTATGGCTGCACAAGACCACATCGAACACGCGCGACAAGCCAGGATCGAAAATGTCGCCCACCAAGTATTCCACATCCGGCGAATGGACCGCCGCGTATTCCTTGTAGGCGGAGTCGATGTCGATGGCAGTTGTCCGAAGTTTGATACGGCTGAACGATTCGGGATGATGCAGATATTGCAACAGGCCCGTGCCGGCACCGGTGCGCGGCCCGACGTCCAGCAGGGTGAGGTGGTGCTGCCCTGTGGGATACAGCGCCCAGAACGCCGGAAGGATCTCGCAGGTGAAGACGTATGACTGCACGTCGAATACGTTGCGTAACCGTCGATAGCGTTCTTCTGACAGGCCAAGCGCGGCCGGCTCTATGATCGGCAAGCCAGGCAACATTGGAGGCTCCTATCGTTGTTTATACGCGATGTATTGGCGGGGCATAATGAAAGCGGGCCAGCGGCAACGACGTAGGGGCGAATATCCATCCGATCGTTCAGGCTGCTTTGGTCTGCGCCGCCACGTGGTGTATCGCATCCGCAAGCCCACGGATGCCGGCGCGCACGCCAGCGCGGTAGTCTCGCGCGCTCTTGCGGGATGCTTCAGCCAATGCGGTGAGCATGGCCCCATCGAACCGGGTTTCAATGAGGCAGGTGGCGACCGCCTCCGGGTCGGGGAGGTCATGGAACGGATGGCGCACCGGCAGGCCAACCATGGCAGGCCTGGTTGCGATCAGGGGCAACCCCTGAAATATCGCCTCAACCGATTTGATCTTCAGACCGGTTCCAAAACGCATTGGGTTCACCACCATATCGACCTGATCGTAGAAATCGTCAAGCGCCTGGACACGGCCCAGGATTTCGAACGGCGCGGGCCGCGCGGCCAGGCCATCGCAAATGGAACCTGCAACAACAAAGCGAAGACCTGGAACGCCATCGTTTGGCAATTGCCCGGCCAAGTCGGTCAGCGAGCGCCGATTCAAGGGATTGCCGCTGGCGATGTAACCGACGCGGACCGCTCCGCCCGGCGCCCGCGGCGGACGCTGCCGCTGACCTGGCGCGTGACCGATGACGCGCACGTCGTCGTGCCCGGCGGCGCGAAACCACGCCGCCTCCTCGTCCTGGATGGCGAGCACGATGTCGGCACGGCGCAGGCCACGTGCCTCCTCGGCGTGGGATGTGTAAAACCATTCCGGTATCAGACCGGCGTTGCGAAACCTCTGGTCCCGTCCGCCAAAAACGTCATGCGTATCGAGAATTTTCAGGACACTTGACGGGAAGGCGGCGAGAATTCTTGAAAACCAAACGTAGTTGGCAAGAATCGCGTGAAAATGCCATCGCCGGTGCAATTCGGCCGCCACGCGTGTCACGGCCGGATCGTACCAGTCATCAAGACAATAGGCGCCGGCGCCGGTAGGGCGCATGTCGCCGGGCGCGTAGGGCATCGGATGGAAAAAATCCCAGTCCGCCTGCATGGCATCGTTTTGCCTCGACGTGAGGCCCTCCATTTGCGGGTAGAGGAAATGCACGATGATTCCCGCCTGCCGCAAGCCTTGGCCGAGCACGTGTATGCGCGCGCTGTTGCCTTGGTCCTGCGGATGGGACGGTATAGGTGACACTATTAGTAGTCGTAACGACATGGTGGCTACCGACCGATTGTTGGAGATTTGGGCAAAGCGGCTTCGTTGCGGAGGTGGCAAACGCTGCTTAAATACGGCTGAGGCTGGCGCCGGCCAGGCTTACGCCGAGACAGCGGGCATCCTGAGCCGACACGCGCCTCGGCCGCGGCGTGGTAAGATCGACCTGTAGCGACCCGCCGGACCAGAAAGGTGGCGGTGCCAGCGGACTGAAGCTGATAAAATCTTCTCCGCTGCGCTCAACTGTCAGGAATTCGCCCGCGACGAGCGCTCGCAGTGCGCCCGACGTTTTGGCGCTGCCCCAATTGACAACCTCGAGTTGGAGCCGCCACGGTCCAGGCCCGGGCACGGGCAGTAGAAACGACGCTCGCGGGCCGGGGCCAGTCCAACGCCAGCAAGCGCCCTGACCGCCATGCTCTGTTCGATACATGCCGAGTGAAGGAAGCGTGTTATCAAAACGAATGCGCACGCCATCCGGCGTCGGGATGTGCTTCACGCTGGCAACAGTGCCTGCCCAGGTGACGCGTGCGACATCCGCATCCTCTGGCGCCAGCATATCGGCAATACCGGGCGGCAGCTTGTGCATGTCAGGCCATTCCGTAGGAAGACCGACCCCGGTGGCATGGCCGATCGCCGTGACCGCTGCGTTACGATCTGCCGACGTCGAACACGGCAGGAATAGGCCGTCTAGCCAAGTGTAATGGTAGTCTTCACACGCTTGCACGCAATCTTCCCAGGCGCTGGCGCGCATGGCGGGCGCTACGTCACTGAAATCAAGCAGCAGCATTGGTCGGTGGCGCGACAGCACGCCCCGGGCGCCTGCAATAACGTCCCCCACCGACGAATTGCCACCAAACACGAGCATCCCAGGCGTGTGGCTATCCGCATACAGCGTGTCCAACTTGCGCGCGCGGAACCCGCACACCGACGCGGGTGCGGGCCACGGGAGGGGAACTCCCGTCACAGCATCGCAGTCGCGCGACGCCAGAACGAAAACTGCGTCGCCGCAAACCTCGGGACGTGGTGTATCGGTGGTCATTCTCGGTGTGTCATGCTGGAACAATTGCCACGGTGCCAGGTGAGCGCGGAGCACGGCTGAGAGTGCCGCCCCCTCAGGCAATGAGGTGATAACTTCACTGCCTGGCGCGAGAAGGTTCACGAGCGCCATGCAGGTTTCTCCCGCCGTGGGGCGGCCGCCCCACGCGAGTACCGCCATGGCACGGCGCGTTACTGCCGCGCTCATGCTGCAAGGTTCGCAACGAGATTCATTGCAGGGCTCATCGGGGTTTCGGCACCGCGCGCCACGCTAAATTCGGTGAACTTGACCGCGGACCAACTGGCGCCACCGTCGCGGTCGCCGTCATCTTCATCAACCGGGTCAAGGCTTGGGGGCGTTACCAGGCAGCTCGTGTCAGTAGAAAATCCATGCCGACGGAGTGAAGCGCCGATTTTTGCAGGCAAACGAGGATCTTCCGATAGTGCGCTTGAGGTCACCACCAAAACCAGCCGGCCGCCGAACGAAAGCTTCGCGTTCGCGAGTGTCAGGAGGCGGATCGGCTGATCCGTAAACAAAACAAGCAGGTCCAGGCCGCGGGGCGGCAGGCCTTCGAGTGCCGCCCATGACGGCGTTGCGATATTGCGAAGACCGATCAGAGCCAGCAAGGCAAGGTCATGTGGCGCAGCACCAAAGGCGGCGACCCGGCACGATTCATCGCCATGTTGAGGGCGCGGTACGGCACCTGCGAGGAACCAGCGCGGTAAACAGCCGCGCGGCCCCAAAGCGAGGCGCGCCTCTGCCCGTTCATTCTGGAGACAGGTTGGTGCGCCAACGTGCCACGCCGTTCGGCTTGCCCAATGCGGCGCCTGCATCCGCTGCGCGGCGGCGATCGCGCGCGTGTAGCCGCTGACTGTCATATCCAGGCTATGATGCGCAGCGATGAAGCTGGCCGCGGATTGACCGATCTGCGCGCGTGTTTGCGGGTCGCCGGCAAGCCGGACGAGCGCGTCGCCCAGATTGTGCTGAAAGCAATCGTCCCATGCCAACTTCCAGGCGGCGCCATCGGGGATCTCGGCGAATGGCCCACGATCAACGACGACAACGCACGCCCCGCAGCCAAGCGCGCGGACCATGGTGCCAGACGTTTCGCCACCGATAGGGTAGCGTAAATTCACTACAATGTCGGCCGCGCGCGCCAGGGCGAAGAAGGCACTTTCAGGCACATGGCCGAGCAGCAGGGTGTTCGCCTGCAAACCCAATTCGGACACCAGGCCGGCAATGTCAATCTCATCGGGCACCAACGTGCCGGCGATGACGTAACGGTACGGCGGCATATCATCCCGCCTTGCGGCAAGGGCACGCAGCGCGCGATCCAACTGCTTGGCCCGCGTCACAAAGCCCAAGGACAGCAGCATCACTTCGCCATCATCGATTCCCAGCAGACCGCGCTGTTCAAGTGCCGTCGGGCCGGCCCCCTCCGCCGGAGGGCTGAAATGGTGCGGCACGATTCTGACATCAACGGTGGGATTCCGCGCCAGAGCCTGTGATGCTGCATACTCGGAATGGACGATAATGCCGCGTGCCGATTGTATGATGGCATTTGTCATCGGCATATCGTGGAACATCGACTGGTCGCGCAAACCGTAGGATGAAAACTGCCCTCCTAGCGTTTCGCCGGCGGCACCGTACTCGGCCATAAGCGCGGACAGATATTCGTTCATGTTGCCGCGGGCAACGGTTGCACAATCAAGTAGATAATGCAGCGAGGGATCGTGCAGCACCACGAGCCCCGGTGTACGCGCCATGTGCCGCAGCATGTATATGTGGTCGGGATTGTTCCCAATCTGATAAATGTGGAGCCGGTTTCGCAGATCACGGGCATCGTATTGCGCTTCGGTCAGAACGATGACCCCGGGCGGGGCCACGGCCGCATCCGTCCCGTCCTCCACCACCACGGTGCATGCAATGTTGTGCGCCAAACCAACTAATAATTCAAAACAATAATCGCCTATGCCGTTGGCGCGCGGGGGCAGCGGCGAGAACATCACGATGGAATTTTCCACGCGGCCACGTTCGGCCGGCCAAGCCGGCGTGAGGACAGTATGACTCATGATAGTGCTTCCGCGGTAACTCCTGGCGAGGACTGGCGTCGATAAAGAGCCCGCAACGCTTCCATTTCCCGTGTCACCATGTCCCGCTGCAGTTCAGCGAGTGCCGCCATACGATCCGACAGGAGGCGGACGAGACCGGCCTGAAAATTACCGTCCGGCGACAGGCTCGGCTCGATGCGCGCCGTGAGGGAAGCGACCTGGGCACGCAATGCGGCTACTTCTTCCGCTAGCGCACCGGCGTGAAATCGACCAAATGCCAGCGGGCTGCCCTGTAATTCTATGCCGTGGCCAGCAACGCGCACCTGCAGGCTGTGCGTGTGCCCATCCAGAAGGCTCGCCGGCAGATCGATGGCAAAGCCACAAGCGCCTTCGCGTTTCCCCGCGTCACGCAGGTCCGGTCGGTACATGTCGGCCTGGCCGCGGCCAAGAATGCGGTCACCGTCATATAATTCGACGCCCAGGGGATGGCTCGGGGCGGCGCTGTTCCACGCCCAACCGCTGATCCGGCCTTCATTGAAGCCGTCCACGACTCCCTCCACCTTCGCGTCCGGCCCCGGAAGGATATGAAAATCCAGTTGCTCGGGCGTTTGGACGCGCAAGGCCTCGCCCAGCACCTCACCGTTTTCGGTGCACAAGGTGATCGACAGGGGATAGGGACCAGTCGGTGCTACCGCCGGGCGGATGCGAAATCCCGGAACACCTGCGCCGACTCGTTTGCGGACGATATCGATTCCAAAGTCGTCGGCCCTGACCTGGCCCAGCTCGGTTTCGCCGGCCCGCACGATGACATTCACCATGTGCTCGGGCGACGCAGGCAGCCACGCCCAGCCGACAATGCCGGTTGGAGCAGCAGCCAGCAGGCCGCCCACGGGCTTCAACGCAAACGCGCGTGGCACGGGCATGGATGGTTCAATGGCAGCCGGGCGCTCGATGGTCCGGCTTCGTGCCGTGCGGGCAGCCATCGCCTCAACTCCACACAGGGACAAGATCATCCCCATGGGCAGTGGTGTAAAGTTCGCTTTCAATGATTTCAGCCACCACCTGGCGCCAATCACGCTCCAGCAACTGTACCGAAAGCATTTTCACCCGGCGCGCGTCCGGCCGCCGGTCGCCCAGAAGATTGATAATGAGCCGGCGCGCCAGTTCATTGCTCGTTTGGTTCATGACATGCTTTTCCCGGAATTCTTCCGAAATGCAGATTTGCCGGACCAGTCCCCGCACCGTCCCACTGCCCTCGGACAGGCAGCCGACAGCGTGTGCATAACCTTCGTTATCGCTCTCACGTTGCAGCAAATTTCCATAAAGCTGGCCCGCAACCTTAGAAGCTAATTCATAATTTATCGCCATGCTTGCAATTGCCTTTCCTATCAACCTGGCCGCATGGGACCCACAGGCAATGTTATCGCTTACAATCATTACTGAAGCCTTTATCTCCAGCTTGCGTTCTTGCCGGAAAAGTTCCATTTCGCATAGTTCGGCGGATTGCGCCGGCCGGATGCCACGCGGATGACGGAATTGTTTCATTTTGACAATGCTCCGCTCGCCGTGCCGGCGCGCGACATTGACAATTTCTTGCAAACGCACGGCCATCCCGCCGGCTTCGATATGTGGAAGGCACGCACGTTGCTGGCGCTGGCACGCCTCGTGACTGACCGCGCCCGGCCACCGCGTATCAGCCTGATCGGCGATCTGGATGCAGGTGTTGGCGAATGGCTCGAAGCATTCTGCGCCAGCTTGAAAACGGCACCACCTCGGGCAGAAGATAGTGCACAACCGTGCCTGGCAGTTCTGGCGTTGCCCGCCGCGCAAGGCGATTGCGCCGAGGCCCAGGCGCTGTTCGCTTCATGTGCGCAAGGCTGCGGGCCTGCTGGGCTATTCGTCACAAATCCAGATCCCGGCCAGCAAGCGGACACCTTGCACAGTTTCGAAGGCGCCTTTCGCGCGTTGTCGGTCGCCGGCTACCTCCATGTGCACGACGGATATTTCAGCGCGTGGCTGCGCGCCACAGCGCCCGACCTTCTTGCCCACGCGCGGGCCGAGACGCAGGGGATGAATTGCGCGTTGCAAGTCCGCATGTTGTTCATTATCGGGCATGCCCGTAGCGGCACCTCGTCACTGTTCGAACTTGCCAACTATAATCCGGAGTTGCTCCTCCTGTTCGAGAGCAATTCATTTCTACCTCGAATGCGGCGGCGCTTTGCCGAGAATTTCAACAGCCGCATGACGGCCTGTCGGCCCACGCTGCGGAAGGGATTTTTCTGCGCGCCGCCGATTGTGGGTCCGGACCACCCGGCCACGGTGTTTCCAGCGTTGCTCGACGGGTTTCGCATGGTAGGCGAGAAGATTGCTTTGTCGCCGCGGCGAAGCAAATTTCAGAGCTGCCCGGTAAGGGCGTGCTTCCGATATTACGCAAGCCGGTTTCCATTCGCAAACTACATTTTTCTTGCTCGCACGCCGTTCGAGGCAACCGAAGCGCTCCATCGCATTCTGCCCGACAGCGCGTTGTTGGAAATACTTCGCCTTTATGCGGCCTACATGGCCGAGATGCTGCAGTTCCAAAGCATCTTTCCCAACAGCCGGGTGGTATTCATGGACGATTTCGACTATTTGAACAGTGCCGCATTGAACGGCCTTGTCGGGTTCGACATGCTGCACGACAACATAACGTTGTCGTCGGAATGTCGCAGCACGCGGCTGACGGCGCCCGGGCCACGCTGGCAGGAGCTGTCGTACGAATTGCACAGTATTCATGGCCTGTACAGGCGAACCCGCGCGCTATTCAGCACAAATGGCTATGAAATGCGGCGCGATGCCACGCTGGTAGATTTCGAGGTTTTGATGGCTGCATGGAAATCAACCGCGCTGGAATTGGCCGGCCGAGCGTTCGTCGAATCGTGACGACTAATCTTTTTCTGCCAAAGTCTTTTGATTCTTGTTTTCGAAAATGACGCGCTTTCTATCTAGAATATCGGCCAACCGACGGGCCACCCGTTCTCCCGCCGCCTGCGTGCTATACTCGGCGCGAAGTGCCTCCCGTCGCTCTGCGGGCGGCCCTGCGCTGCGACGCACTTGCCGCATGCGTTCGATCATGTCGACCAGATCAGGCTCCGCCCACAACATGCCCTCCGCGAATGGATATTCGCCTGGGCAAACCAGCCGTGGCGACCAGCGCAGGGACTCCTCCGGCCTCAGGAAATCCGTGCAGCCAGAGGCTCCGGTCGCCACTACGTGCACCCCGAGCAAGATGGCCTCGGCAATGTTGCGACCGAATCCCTCGGCGCGGTGGGGTGAAATCAGGCAATCGGCGGCGCTGATGCGACGTTGATAGTCGGCGCGGCTTAACGTGTCCTCTTCAATGATGCACCGCCGATCGGTCGCGGCAGACATGCGCATGGCGGCAAATTCCGGCCTACCCTCGAGTGATCCGTTCGACCTCAGAACCAAACGAACGGTGTCGTCGTCGCGCGGGAATGCGGCCTGAAATGCGCGCAGGGCGCAGGCCGGGTTCTTGCGTGCAGCGAATGAGTTCGGGTCGAATGGACACAGGAAGATGTAGGGGCCGGCGTCGTCCGCAGCGCGGCGGGAGTGGGGCAGGACGCTGGGATCGAGGCAGACCGCGGGCGGCATCAGGTGAACGTGCCCAGGCCGGTCCGCCGCATAGGCGTCGTATGTGAAGCGGCTCGCGGCCCAAACTTCGTCGACAAGCCGGTATGCGCCATGCCAGCAGACGGGAAAATGCTGCAACTCCCACGGCCAGCAGCCGATGGTATATCGTGTGCCACTGGCAGCGTTCTGGCTGGGCAGGCGCCCTTGCAGAAAACAGCGCGCCGTATCGAACGCGGTTTGACACAGAATGTCGATCGGGTAGGGGCAGTCAGCGGTGATGTGATCCGCCAGAGAGCTGTCCGCCTGCCTGGCCGAACTGCCGCTCTGAAGATCATGCACTGCGTAGGGAATGCCTGCTTCATCGAGAGCCAGTGCCAGCATTCTGATATCCTCGCCGATACCAAATTCGCCTCGCGGATAACCAATCAGGTTTACGCCGCGCCACGATGAGGCCGACGACGACACAAATATTCCGGCTCGAGACCGGTGCGTTGATTCGGGCGCCGCGGTTACTGCGGCGTCGGCCCGGCCGGTCAAATACCAGTTGGCCAGCCCGCAGCGGCCTTCGTTTGTATCGGGGTCGAATTCAGCCTGCAGCGTCGCGGAGTCGCCGTGCAGGCGGACCGCCATGCGTGGCACGGATACGGCATTATCTGTTGCGCTATCAGCCCAGGGCGGCCGAAGGCTAGCCGCCTCTGTCAGATCCAGGAACGGTTGCGGCAGCTTCGGGGCCAACTTCATTTCGGCCTCGCCGTGCGCACGATACCATGCCAGGAACTCGTGGAGATTCTCCAGATCATGCAGCGGATAAGCCGCCCGCAGATCGGCGCGCCGACGATACAAGCCACGCAACAGGCGCGGCAGCATGAAGCCGGGACGCATTTGCACCGGCTCCATGACGATGGCCAGGCACGCGGGCTCGGCCGACCAGCCGCCTGGAAAATCAGCCGGGCCGTCAAGCAGCCACCAGACAACGAACTCGCGCTGCGCGGCCAGATTGTTCATGGCGGCGCCTTGGCGAACATCGGGGCGCAGCAGCCAGGCGAACCACATCGCATCGCTCATGAAACCGGCGCGGTCGAACGGTGCTGCCTTCTCCATATCGATGAGCTCGGCCCGAGCACAGATAGCGGCAGGTGCGGCGCGCGGGCCTTTCGTGCAGCCTTCACGCACGGGCGCGACATGGCGCGTGTTCTTACCCACGCGTTGACTGGCTGTGGTGATATGCATGAAGCCGCTCAGTTCCGAAAGGCCAGTCGGCCGATGCGCGCAGCGACCGGGTTGCCGGTTTGGTTGGTTAGCCGAACCTCGATGGCATCGTCGGCGGGCGTGACATCAAAACCCAGCATAATTCGGAACGATCCGCGCATTTCGACCTCCTTCAGGCGTCGCAGGCCGCGATTGCTTGCGATATCAAGGTGCAGGCGATCCGCGGCAGAAACGGTTATCTTGATGTCGAGCCAGTAGCGGCCGCAGGCGAGCACCGCGCGCGGGCCGTATAATACGAGGCCCGGGGGCAGCGTTTCGCCGCACGCGCCATCGATCGAACCAGTAAATACGATGCCGGGTCCGAGCAGCAGGCCGAGCCGCTTGTCGCGCGCGGCAATAAGGCAGGCGACGTCGCATCGGGCGGTCGAGAATCCGGAACGTCCGCCGCGATACGTGTCATCGCAAAAATAGGCCGCCGCGGTTGCGGGATCTGCCGGATATACGGTGACGTGTCCCGGCCCGGTTTGATCCGGATCGCCCACGGCAGCGCTGGCGGGGCCGGACATCGCATGATCAAGACATTGCTCGATCACGCCGCGCCGCCCTGCGTCGGACGCGGCAAACAGCGTTTCGCGCAGGCGCACCATATCGGAATTGTCGAAGCTGGCCAGCGCGGCCGAAGGCGCGGCGAGGCGTGCTCGCGCGCCCGGCACGACGGCCGCTAGGGCGGCGATCTGTTGCGGCAAATTCAGGCCAAGCTCGGGAAGTCTGGTTGTGTAATAGTCGGCCAGTCCGTCTGCGGCCGCGTCAGGCGGCAGCGTTGCGGCCATCACGGCCCGCACCAGCGCCGGCGCCGGCGTGTCGAGGAAGTCCGCGGGATCCAGCACAGTTGATGCGGGCGCCCTCATGCCGCCAAATCGCTGATTTGGGTGTTTGCAATGACTGCGCGTGTCTGCAACGCGACGCGCCGCCAGGCATGCTTGCTTGCGTAGGCGGTCTGCGCTGGCAAGGTTGCACGCAAGGCGGTCCTGTCACTGGCCAGTGCGAGAAGTTTGCCTGCGATCGTGTAGGAGTCCTGCCCCTGTGCCACGTGGCACACACGCTGGATGTCGGCAAATATCGGCGACGCGGTGCATAACAGCGGGATACCCAGGCCGGCCAGCGCGTGGGCCGCGCCGCTCGCCGATTCTGCGCTGTCGCGATACGGAAATACGAGGATATCGCAACGGCTGAGGCGGGCGCAAACTTCCTCCATGGGCAGCAGACGCACATCGAGATCGACGATGTCCGCCAGGCCCAGTTGCTGACGCAATGAAAAACAGCGCACGGCTTCATGCGCCGTGGCCGGGTCATCGGTCACCGCATGCAGCAGCGTGGCGCGCAGCCCTGGCAAACGACGGCGAAGAAGATGCAGCGCCCGCAAATGCTCTGCCACGTTCTTGTAGGGATGCAGGAAGCCGAAGGCGCCCACATGAAATGTTTCCCCATCGCGACGTGCTCCGCGGCGCCTGGCGGACGATTGCTGCATCGGCGTCGCGATTCCGTGCGCGACGACGCGCGTGCAAATACCCGGCAGATGCTCGGTCAGGGTGCGCGCGTCATCCTCGGTGTGAACCAGCACCGCGGCACAAAGCCGGAGCGCCGGGCGTAACGCCGCGAGTGTCGCGATATCGCCGCGCACGGTGTGCAGGCGGACGAAGACGGCGATGCCGGATGCGTGTGCGCACTCGATCAGCAGGGCGAGCCGCGGCCATGCCAGCAGGCCGGGATGGTGCTCGACCAGCAAGCTGTCGATCGAGTGGCCGGCGAGGTTGTCGCATAGCAACTCCAGGCCGGGATCACAGTCCTGCCAGCAAAGGGCGACCGCGGCGTCGGCCTGCGTCCGCGAGCGGGCCTGTGCTTCGCTAACGGTGGCGGATTCCCGGGCAAAGACAACGATGTCAAACCATTCGGCGAGTTCGCGCGCGACGTGGCGCGCGTAGTCCGCGATGCCGCATCCGGGCGACCACGAGGCAACAATTCCGAGACGCCTGCCACGGCGTTGCCGGGCCGCCGGCGGCACGCCGAGGTTCACGCCGTCCACCGGCGCAAGCGGCACCCGGTCCGGCCAATAGACAACACGCGGCGATGCGGCATGCGGCCGGCCCCGCGGCAGGAAAAATTCGAAGCCGCAATCTCCGGTGGGAAAACCGGCCTGCGCTACGTCGGGCCGCGGCTGGTTGGCCGGTGCAATGGCAATCGGCGCATCACCATCCAGAAGTGCGACCTGCGCCGCCCCCGGCAGCCGGGCAATATCTATCGCCCAGCCCGCAATGCGGGTGGCGTCCGCACATTCAACAAAGCCAAGATAGTCGGATGGAGGCGACGTAGGGCCGGCGCGGGAATCGTCCATGTTCACTCCCGTTGCTGCTGAACCACGCCACGCGCGAACCGGCGCTGATGGCGGTGATGGACAAATGCAGAACGGTCATACGATCGATCCCTTAACAAAACGTGAAGCAATTGTGTCGTTCTGGAATGACACTCACGAAAGCACGCCTACCGTAAGGAAAAAGTAAGCGGTTCTTTTTTGAGAAAAGAACCAAAAAACCTTTGACTGTCGCCCGGCAGCGCGGAATTTCACCATGACGGGCAGCCCGCCCTGCTGCAGCGCAACATAAGGCTTGGCTTTTACAGGCAACGCTCGTAAACACCCACCAAGGCTCAGGCATGGGGTTGAGTGGCGGGGAAGCGTTCGTCGTAAATGGAGACGATCGCATGGTTCATAACTTCTTGAAAATCACCGCTTTTTGCCTGACAATCGCCCCATTCGCACCGGCGTTCGGCCAGCAGGCGAACAACGCGCTTCCGAAGGACGTGCAGGCAAAATTTCAAACCGCCTCGGCGAAAGCCTGCGACGATGACCTGAACCATGACCGCTTCGGTGCCTATGCGTCGGTTGACGAATGCGTCGCCGACAAGCTAGGGAAAATGGAACGCGACTATCGCGCTGGTCACGCGGCGACGCAGACAGTAGCCGGAACGCCCCGGCGTTAACAGCGCGTTCGGTTAAGGTTGAGCGGGCCAGCGCTTCCGCGTCTTTGTCAAGGCAACGCCGGCAAAGATGCCTTTCAAACGGAAGCTCAGGGCCGGTTCGACCGACCAGCTCCATAAAGATAATGTCGAACGAACCCTGAGAGGGTAATTCCGGCCGCCGGTCATCCAGCCCCAACCACTTCTTTGCTTTTACGAAACCAGATACCCCCCATCCACATTAAGCGCCACGCCTGTCGTATAAGTCGCGGCAGGCGAAACGAGATATAGCACCGCACCGGCCATCTCGTCCGGTTCGGCCGCGCGCGCCATGGGAATATGGGCAGACCATTTTTCGCCGGTGGCACCTTCCAGCAGCGCGCCAGCGAGCTTGGTGCGGGTCAGGCCCGGCAGCAGCGCGTTCACGCGCACGCCGAGCGGCGCGCATTCGCGGGCAAAGGATTTCGTCATGCCGACCACCGCGGCCTTGGTGATGTTGTAAACGCCTTGCAACGCCCCGGGCACCACGGCGTTAACCGAGGCGACATTCACGATCGCTCCGCCGCCGTGGGTCGCCATCAGCTTCACCGCCGCGGCGCTCATAAAGAAATAGCCGCGCACGTTCACGTCCATGGTTTTCTGGTAGGCAGCGAGGTCGGTGTCCTGGATCGGGCCATAATACACGTTGGTGGCACCGTTGTTGATCAGGATGTCCACGCGGCCGTGCGCCGATTTCAGCCAGTCGAAGGTGGCGGTTATGCTATCCATGTCGCCGATGTGGCAGGTGCGTGCCTCGGCGCTGAAGCCGGCCTCGCGGATGGCGGCGGCCACCGCCTCGCACGCGTCGATCTTGCGGCTGGCGACAATGACATGAGCGCCGTGGCGCGCCAGCAGGTGCGAGATCGCCTCGCCGATGCCGCGACTGGCCCCCGCGACCAGGGCGATTTTGCCGGTGAGTGCAAAGGTGTCGGACGCTGCCATGTTCCCCTCATTCGGTCTTGACGGTCAGATTTGACGTTCTGATTTGACGGTTGAGGTAATTACCCTAATTTGAAGGCGACGAAAGGCCCGGCAGTGGCCCGATGAGGGAAGGCAAGGGAATATCCATGGACCAGATCGCACCACACGCCCCCGACATCACGGCCGAAGCGGGTGCAACGCGCGACCACCGGCCTTGGGAAAAATTTTACCCGGCCGATGTAGATTGGGGCATGGCGATCGCGGCCGGCCCGGTGCCGGCGTTGCTGAATCACGCCGTCGCAACCTGGCCGGACAAGCCAGCGCTTGAATATCGCGACCACACGCTCACCTACGCGGCGTTAGGGCAGTTGGTCGACAAGCTCGCCGCCGGCTTCCTCCGCTACGGCATTTCGCACGGCCGAACGGTCGCGCTGTTCCTGCCGAACACCCCCTGGCACACAGTGTGTTTCTTCGCGGCACTCAAGGCGGGCGCGCGGCTCGTGCATCTGAGCCCGCTCGATGCGCCGCGCGAGCTGGCGCACAAAATGTCCGATAGCGGCGCCGACGTGGTCATCACCACCGACCTCGCCGGCCTGGGCGTGGCAGCGGCGAAATTCGTCGAAACCGGCTTGGCGAAGCTGCTGCTGGTTGGCGAGGACGCGTATTTCGGTGGCGGTGCCGCGCCGGTTCCCCCCTATGGCGATGCCATCCGCCGTCTGGACACGCTGTTTTCCGATGACATGCCAGCGACGTGGCCGCCGATCGATCCGGAACAAGTGGCGCTGCTGCAATATACCGGCGGCACCACCGGCATGCCAAAAGGCGCGATGCTGAGCCACCGCAATCTGACCGCGGCCACCAGCATCTACCTGGCGTGGCGGGACGAGACGACACCTGCACCGGGCAGCCAGAAGACCATCGCCGTGCTGCCGATGTTTCACGTCTATGCGCTCGGCGTCATTCTGCTGCTGTCGATCGCCGAGGGCAGCGAAATGTTGCTGCGGCCGCGGTTCGACGTGCACACGACCTTGCGCGACATCGCCGAAAAGCGCGCCACTGGCCTGCCCGCGGTGCCCACCATGCTGATTGCCATCCTGAGCGAGCCTGCGGCCGCAGATTGTGATTTCTCGTCGCTGACGATGGTCGGGTCCGGCGGCGCGCCGATGCCGCATGAAGTGAGCCTGAAGGTGGAAGCCCTGTTCCGCCGCCGCCTGCGCAGTGGTTGGGGCATGACGGAAACGGCCGCCGCCGGTAGCCGCATTCCCAGCAACGTCGACATGCGCGCTGGCTTGATCGGCGTGCCGCTGCCGCGCATCGACATGCGCATCGTCTCGCTAACCGATCCTACGCAGGTTCTGCGGCCGAACGAAATCGGCGAAATCGCCATCCGGGGCCCCAATATTTTCACCGGCTACTGGAACCAGCCGGCGCTGAACGCGCAAAGCTTCGTCGATGGCTTTTTTCTCACCGGCGATATCGGCACGATGGACGAAGATGGGCTGTTCACCATCGTGGACCGCAAGAAGCGGATGATCATTTCGGGCGGCTTCAACGTGTATCCGAACATGATCGAAAACGCGATTTATGAGCACCCGGATGTGGAGGAGGCGGTAGTGATCGGGGTGCCCGATGCGTATCGCGGCGAGGCGGCCAAGGTGTTCATCAAGATGAAAGCCGGCGCGGAGGACCTTACGTTGGAGGGGTTGCGGGAGTTTCTGCGTGACCGGGTGGGGAAGCACGAGATGCCGGTGGCGCTCGAAATACGGCAATCGCTGCCGAAAAGTCCGGTGGGAAAATTGCTGGCTAATGTGCTGGCGGATGAAGAACGAGCGAAGGCAAGTAAGTAAGCAGTTCTTTTTTGAAAAAAAGAACCAAAAAACTTTTAACTGTTACGATCGGCACCTTACGGGCTCATTTTGAACGAGGCGCCGGCCGCATAGTCAAAAGTTTTTTGCTTCTTTTTTTCAAAAAAGAAGTTCTTCCTTTTAAAGGACGAAGCAAATGGATTTACGTTACACAGACGAGGAAGTAGCTTTCCGCACCGAAATGCGCAGCTTCTTCCGCGAAAAGATCCCTGCGGAAATCCGCAACAAGGGCGCCGAGGGGCACCATGCCTCCAAGGAGGACATGGTCACCACCCAGCGCATTATGAACGCGCACGGCCTGGCGGTGACCAACTGGCCGGTGGAATGGGGCGGCAAGGATTGGACGCCGATGCAGCGGTATATCTATACCGAGGAGCTGATGGCCAATCATGTTCCGGGGCCGCTGCCGTTCAACGTCGCCATGGTCGGGCCGGTAATTGCATTCTTCGGCAACACGGCGCAGAAGGAATATTATCTGCCGCGCACGGCCAACCTCGATATCTGGTGGTGCCAGGGATTTTCCGAACCCGGCGCCGGCTCCGATCTGGCAAACCTGAAAACCCGCGCGGTGCGCGACGGCGATCATTACGTCATCAACGGGCAAAAAACCTGGACCACTCTAGCACAATACGCCGACTGGATTTTTGTCCTGGCCCGCACCAATCCGGAGGCGCGCAAGCCGCAGGAAGGCATCAGCTTCATTCTCGTGGACATGAAAACGCCGGGCATTGTCGTGCGGCCGATCCAGTTGGTGGACGGCTGCCACGAGGTGAACGAGGTGTTTTTCGACGACGTGCGTGTGCCGGTGGAAAATCTGGTTGGAACGGAAAACCGCGGCTGGGATTGCGCAAAATTCCTGCTGGCGAATGAGCGTAGCGGCATCGCGCGGGTCGGGCTGTCGAAGGCCAACGTACGGCGGCTGCGCGACCTGGCGCGCACCGTGCCGGCAGGTGATGCGACGGTGTGGGACAGCGAAACCTTCCGCTACAAGGTGAACGCAGTCGAAATTGACTTGAAGGCGCTGGAAATTACCCAGCTTCGCGTCATTGCCAATGAGCGTGCGCGCGGCGGCATGCCGGACCCGGCTTCGTCCATCCTCAAAATCAAGGGCTCCGAAATTCAGCAGCGGATCACCGAACTGGCGCTGGAACTGGCCGGTCCCTTCGCGCTCCCCTACCACGATCTCGACGAGGAAATCCCCGACGGCGCCAACGATCTGCCGGACGGCTTCGATTGGGCCGACACGGTGGCGCCGTCGTACTTCAACAACCGCAAGGTAACGATCTACGGCGGTTCGAACGAGATCCAGCGGAACATCATTGCTAAAATGGTGCTCGGGTTCTAACTCATGCCCCCCTCGCAACCACCCGCAGGGCGGATCAGCCCTTGCGCCATCCGCCGTCCCAGCTCACCGCAACGAACAAATAAGCGCCGCGGCGTAGGGTGGGCTTCAGCCGACCACGCCGAGGCAACCCGACCATGCCATCGTAGGGTGGGCTTCAGCCCACCACATTAGAGGCAACCCGACCGCGATTTATTAGGAACACCAAATGGATTTCGAGTTAAGTGACGATCAGCGCCTGCTGAAGGATAGCGTCGACAAGCTGATCGGCACCGCCTACGACGATCTCGGCAAGCGAAAGAAAGCGCAGGCCGAGCCAAACGGCTATTCCGAGGAGCTCTGGCAAAAATATGCCGAGCTAGGCCTGCTGTCGTTACCATTTTCGGAGGAGGAGGGCGGTTTCGGCGGCGGCACCGTCGAGACCATGATCGTCATGGAGGCAATCGGCCGCGGCCTGGCCCTGGAACCGTTCTTTGCCAGCATCATCCTCGGCGCCAATTTCATCCGCCTCGGCGCCGACGCAGCCACGCGCGCGGACCTCGTGCCGCAAATCGCCGACGGATCGGCCCGTTTGGCATTCGCGCATATCGAACGCCAGGCGCGCTACGACCTGCACAACGTCGCCACCCATGCCCGCCGGTCGGGCAACGGTTTCGTCCTGGAGGGCGACAAGAGCGTCGTTCTGCATGGCGATTCCGCAACCAAGCTTATCGTGTCCGCCCGCACCGGCGGCAGCCGGGCCGACCGGCATGGCATCACACTTTTTCTGGTCGATGCCGAAACCCCCGGCATATCGCGCCGCGGTTTTCCAACGCAGGACGGCCAGCGCGCCGCCGCCATCAGCCTCGGCTCCGCCGAAGTGCCCGAATCCGCGGTGCTTGGCCAGGTGGATCATGGCGCGGACCTGATCGACAGCGTGGCAGCGATCGCCACCGCGGCGCTGTGCGCGGAGGCGGTAGGCGCCATGGCGGCGCTGCACGAGCTTACGTTGGATTACCTGAAAACGCGCAAGCAGTTCGGTGTCACGATCGGCAGCTTCCAGGTGCTGCAGCACCGCGCGGTGGACATGTTCACCGCATTGGAACAGGCACGCAGCATGGAATATTTCGCTGCCATGATGGCCACTGCGGAAAATGCGCGCGAACGCCAGGCGGCAATCTCCGCAGCGAAAATCCAGATCAACAATTCGGCCCGCTTCCTTGGGCAGGCCGCCATTCAGATGCATGGTGGCATCGGTATTACCATGGAGTATCGTTCCGGGCACTATTTCAAGCGCCTGACGATGCTGGAGAGTGCGTTCGGCGATACTGATCACCATATGCGCATGCTTGATCGGGCGGGGGGGCTGCTGGAAGCAGCGTAGGAAGAAAGCAGTTCTTTTTTGAAAAAAAGAACCAAAAAACTCTTATCTATTAAGGGCAGCACCCGAGTGGCCAATCTGAACCACCTGCTGGACGCAATGAGTAAAAGTTTTTTTGTTCTTTTTTTCAAAAAAGAACTACTTCCTTCCTGATGCCCGAACGCAGCGCCCGCACCCAACTAGGCGACTATGCCTTCATCAAAAAGGGCATCTCCCGCTTCGACTTGCGCGACCCCTACCACGTCGCCGTCACGCTGACCTGGCCGCAATTCCTGGCCGGTCTTCTCGCCGTCTATCTCACGGTAAACGTCCTTTTCGCCACGCTGTATACGGTTGCCCCGGGCGCCATCACCAACGCCCGGCCCGGCAACTTTACCGACGCGTTTTTCTTCAGCTTTGAAACGCTGGCAACAGTCGGCTACGGGGAAATGTACCCGCACGGGATTTACGGCCACGTTGTATCGTGCGCCGAAATAATCAGCGGCCTCGCGTTCACCGCCATCCTGACCGGGCTTACGTTCGTCCGGTTTTCTCGCCCACGTGCCAAGTTCATTTTCGCCACCCATCCGGTGGTAACAACCCACAACGGCCAGCCGACGCTGATGATACGTGTCGGCAACGGGCGCGCCGTGGTGCTGAGCGACGCACGGGCCAAGCTGAACGTGCTGCTGGACGAAACAACCATCGAGGGCAACAGTTTTCGCCGGGCGCAGGAACTGCGCCTGCAACGCTCCCGCATTCCGATGTTTCCGCTGACCTGGACGCTGATGCACACGATGGACGAACACAGCCCGCTGCATGGCTTTGATCGGGAGAAATTTGTCGCCGCGGATTCGCGCTTGTTCTTTTCACTGGAGGCACGCGATCCCTCGCTGTCCGCGACGGTCTACGACATGCGATCCTACCCGCCCGACGTGGTTCGTTTCGGGATGCGTTACGCCGATGCGGTCACCGTGTCGGAAGACGGCACGCCGATCGCGGACATGACGAAGGTCAGCACCCTCATGCCGGACGCGGGCGCCGACACGCCTCAACATGGCTGGAGCGAGCACCAGGAGGAGGAATTCGAAGTGGACGAATAGAAGGAAGGAAGTTCTTCTTTTTTGAAAAAAAGAAGCAAAAAACTTTTCCCGATTCAGGCCGCCAGGCGGCCTCTCCCTTCGCCGACTTGCAGGCGCACCGTGATCGGGCGGTGGTCGGACGTGTGGCGGTGCAGCGTGTTTGCCTCGATGCAGCGCAGGCCGCGGGTGTAGCACCGGTCCAGCCGAAGCGGCACCATGTCCGCACACACGTGCGTCGGTTCACGCGGGCCGGCGTCGATAAAGCCGGGTAGTAATGCCGGCCCGACCAGGTTGAAATCACCGAGAACCGCGGCACGCGCCGGCAAATGCAAGGCGATGTGGCGCAACTGGCGCCGGTTCAGCAACTGGCCGTGCGAGAGATGTACGTTGGCGACCGAAAAGGCGCCCAGGTCGATAATCTGGCACACCCGGTCCACCACCGCGCCGCTCGGCAGCTTGACGATTTGCGGCTTGGGCCGCGGCAGCGCGCTCCACACCGCGAGGCCATGAATGCGGCCGGGAAGCGGCACGCGATGGTAGAAACCGCCGAGATAGTCCGGCAGCGCGTCTATTTCCCGCGTCGCCTCCTGCAACAGCAGCAAATCCGGCCGCTCATGGCGGGCAAGCCGCACCACATCGCCGATCTTGGCACCGGTCAGGCGAAGCAAATTCCAACTGATGATCTTTGTCACGGCGATCCGGATCAACCTCTTGCTGCACTGCACATAGCACACCAGTGTCACTAAAACGTAGCCGAATCGCGTGCCAAGTGCTGATCGGCCATATGGGCATTACCGATCGTGCCCGCCGCATGGAAAAGCCACATGGACCGGGGGGCAAAGGCCGCGTAGCAAGCACCGCCTCATGCCCCCCATCCTCCACCTGCAAGACATCCACTTTACTCTCGGCGGCCTGCCGCTGCTGGCCGGCGCCGAACTGGCGGTGGCCCCGGGCGACCGGCTGTGCCTGGTCGGCCGCAACGGCTCCGGCAAGTCCACGTTGCTGCGCATTGCCGCGAACCTGCTGCCGGCACAGGAAGGAACTTGCTTCCTGCAGCCCGGCACGACGGTGCGATACCTGCCGCAGGAGCCCGATTTCGGCGCCTGCGCCACCACGCTCGCCTATGTCGAGGCGGGGCTCGGCCCGGCCGATGACCCGCACCGAGCGACGTCCCTGCTGCATGAGCTCGGGTTGAACGGCACCGAAAGCACCGCGTCGCTGTCCGGCGGCGAGGCCAGGCGAGCGGCACTCGCCCGCACCCTGGCGCCCGAACCGGACCTGTTGCTGCTCGATGAGCCGACCAACCATCTGGACCTGCCGGCCATCGAGTGGCTGGAGCAGGCGCTGGCGGGCTTTCGCGGCGCCGTCGTGCTGATCAGCCACGACCGGCGCCTGCTGGAAAGGGTCGGCCGCGCGGTGGTGTGGCTGGACCGCGGCGTGACGCGGCGCATGGATCGCGGTTTCGGCCAGTTCGAGGCCTGGCGCGACCAGGTGCTCACCGAGGAGGAAACGGCGCAGCACAAACTCGCACGCCAGATCGTCCGCGAGGAGCATTGGATGCGCTACGGCGTCACCGCCCGGCGCAAGCGCAACGTGCGCCGCGTCGGCGAGCTGGCGGCGTTGCGTGACGCCAAGCGAAACTTCGTGCGCGCGACCGGGGTCGTGAAACTTGAAGTGTCGGAAGCCGAAGGCAGCGGCAAACTGGTCTCGGTCGCCCGCGCGGTCACCAAGCGCTTCGGCGACCGCGCCGTCGTGCGCGATTTTTCCACCCGCATCATCCGCGGCGACCGTGTTGGCATCGTGGGCCCGAACGGCGCCGGCAAAACAACCTTGTTGCGCATGCTGACTGGAGCACTGGCGCCCGACTGCGGCGCCGTAAAACTCGGCACCAATCTGCAGGTCGTTTCGCTGGACCAGACGCGCGCCAGCCTGAATCCGGGCAGCACGCTGGTGGAAACGTTGACCGGCGGCGCCGGCGACACCGTCGATGTGCGCGGCGAACGGCGCCACGTCATCGGCTACATGAAGGATTTCCTTTTTCGGCCCGAACAGGCACGCACCCGCGTCGGCGTGCTGTCCGGCGGCGAGCGCGGCCGGCTTATGCTCGCCGTGGCACTGGCGAAACCCTCGAACCTGATGATCCTCGACGAGCCGACCAACGACCTCGATCTCGAAACGCTGGACATGTTGCAGGATATGCTGGCCGACTATCAAGGCACCGTGCTGCTGGTAAGCCACGACCGCGATTTTCTCGACCGCGTGGTGACGAGCACGATTGCGTCGGAGGGCGACGGTCGCTGGGTCGAATATGCCGGCGGCTACAGCGACATGCTGGCGCAGCGCGGCGACAGCGCGGCACCGGCGACCGCCAAATCGAGCCGCTCGCGCGCCCCGCTCGCACAGACATCGGCAGCACGGCCCGCGGCGAAAAAATTGTCCTTCAAGGATTTGCATGCGCTGAAGACGTTGCCAGGGGACATGGAGGCGTTGCATGCGCGAATTGCAGGGCACCAGGCGGCGCTTTCGGACGCCGGGCTTTTCGCGCGCGATGAGAAACGGTTTCACGCGGTGAGTGCTGCGTTGACGGCAGATAGCACGGCGCTGGCGGCGGCGGAGGAAAGATGGCTGCACTTGGAGTTGTTGCGGGAGGAAAGTGAGAAGTAGTTCTTGTTTGAAAAGAAACCGCTTCTTTCTTATGCTGCAACGGACTTTGGTGGGCTGAAGCCCACCCTACGGCTCTCCTTGTCACCGCGAGCCCTTGCGCAGCGATCCAGGGTCACAAGAAAGATTACGACTGTAACCTTCGATTGCTTCGCAAGCGCTCGCAATTGATGACGTAGTGGGCGGCGGTGGCCTTTGGGAGCATCAAACTCAACGCGAGCGCGGACCGCCTGCGGCGGCATAAGGAAGGAAGCAGTTCTTTTTTGAAAAAAAGAACCAAAAAACTTTTTCTCGTTGGCGTACGTGGCCAAATTCCAATCGGATGGCGCACCTAAGGAGCAAAAGTTTTTTGGTTCTTTTTTTCAAAAAAGAACTGCTTCCTTCCTTACTTTCGCACGATTTCCAGCGCCCGCGCGAAGGCTTCGTCGGGATTGAGGTGCGTTGTATCGAGTATGACCGCGTCCTCCGCCGGGCGGAGCGGGGCGGCGGCGCGGGAGGCGTCGGCGGCGTCGCGTTCGGCCATGTCGTCGGCAACGGTTTGCAACGAAATCTCGAGTCCGCGGGCCGACAATTCCTTCCAGCGGCGCATGGCGCGGGCTTGCACGCTGGCGGTCACGAACAGCTTGGCCTGGGCCTCGGGGAATATCACGGTGCCGATGTCGCGGCCGTCGAGCACGGCCCCGTGGTCGCGGCCGAATTGGCGCTGGAACGACAGTAGGGCGGCGCGCACGCCGGGGATGGAGGCGACGGCAGCGGCCGCCTGGTCGACCGCGGGGGTGCGCAGGTCGGTGCGGTCCAGGTCAGCCGGCGCGAGGGCGGCGGCCTGGGTTTCGGCGGCGGCGGGGTCGGTGGGGTCGGCGCCGGCGTCGAGGATGCGGCGGGCGGTGGCACGGTAGAGCAGGCCGGTGTCGAGATAGGGCAGGCCGAGGGCGGCGGCGAGGCGGCGGGCGAGCGTGCCCTTGCCGGCGGCGGCCGGGCCATCGATGGCGATAATGAGCGGCGTGTTCATGCGAAGACGCAGCCCAGGGTCGTCATCAGGGCGACGAAGCCGGGGAAGCTGGTGTCGATGAAGCTGGCGTCGTCCACGGTGACGGGTTCGCGGGTGGCGGCGCCGAGGATGAGGGCGCTCATGGCGAGGCGGTGGTCCATGTGGGTGGCAACGGTGCCGCCGCCGCGCGGTGGGCCGCCGGCGCCGGTGATGACCAGGTCATCGGCTTCGATGGCGACGGTGATGCCGTTGGCTTGCAGCAGGGCGGCGGTGGCGGCGAGGCGGTCGCTTTCCTTGACGCGCAGTTCGGAAAGGCCGCGCAAGCGGCTGGTGCCGTGCGCGTGGGCACAGGCAACGGCCAGGACGGGATATTCGTCGATCATGCTGGGCGCGCGGGCGGGCGGCACATCGACGGCGCGCAGGTCGGCCGCGGTGATGTCGATGTCGCCGACCGGTTCGCCGCCTTCCGTGCGCCGGCCGGTGATCGCCAGCGCGGCGCCCATTTCGGCCAACGTGGTGAACAGGCCAGTGCGCAACGGATTGAGGCCGACCGATTCGATGCGGATGCGCGAGCCGGGGACCGTGAGCGCGGCGACGATCGGAAACGCCGCCGACGAAGGGTCGCCGGGCACGGTGATGTTAGCGGCGCGTAAGGTCGGCTGGCCGTCGAGTTCGATGATGCGGCCCGCCCCGTCGGCGGCGACGCGGATGTCGGCGCCGAAATGACGCAGCATGTTTTCGGAATGGTCGCGGGTCGGGACCGGTTCCTCGATGCGGGTGGTGCCGCGGGCGTTCAGGCCGGCGAGCAGAATCGCGGATTTCACCTGGGCGCTGGCGACGGTCATGCGGTGGTCGAGTGGCAAGGCGTCGGTGGCGCCCTCGATGGCCAGCGGCAGGCGGTTGCCGCCGCGGGCGGCGAAGCGGGCACCGGTTTCGGACAGGGGCGTGATGACGCGGGCCATCGGGCGGCGGCGCAGGCTGGCGTCGCCCGTCATGACGGAGAAGATCGGGTGGCTGGCGAGGATGCCGCAGAGCAGGCGCGCGGCGGTGCCGGAATTGCCCATGTCGAGCACGTCCTCGGGCTCGGTGAGGCCACCGAGGCCGGCGCCGGTGACGCGCCAGCGGCCCGGGGAGTCGTGGGTGATGATGGCGCCGAGGGCGCGCATGGCGGCGGCGGTGCGAAGCACGTCCTCGCCCTCCAGAAGGCCGTCGATGCGGGTTTGGCCGATGGCGAGGCCCGCGAACATGAGGGCGCGGTGCGAAATGGATTTGTCGCCGGGCACCCGGATGGTGCCGGAGAGCGGGGCGGCGCGGTGCGCGGTGAGCATCGGCCGGCGGGTAGCAGGGGGTGGGAGAGCAGGCAAATCGGCAAAAGTTTTTTGGTTCCTTTGTTCAAAAAAGAACTGCTTTGTTCCTGCTTCACTTCGTCGCGCCACTGTCGTTGCCAACGATCAGGCTAGAGACGTTGACTGGTTCGAAATCAGCCAGCGTCAAGCTCGCGAGGCAGGACAGATCATTGTCGTCCCACCGCGCATCGGGCGTGCCGATCAGGCCGCCGCTGTCACCATTGTCGGCCAGGATGATGCCGTAATCGCGCAAGCCGGTGATGATTATCGCCGCCTGCGGGCTGTTCGCGGCGCAGGCGGGGGTCGCGACCGAGGCTTTGAGGCGGTAGATTTCGCCGGCCGGTCCCGTCATCGTGCAGCTTAGCGGTGGGGTGGCCTGCGATATTTCGGACTCCACTGGAATGGTGCCGCTTTTTGCCGTGCAGCTGCCGACACCGGCGGTCTGCGTCGCGGGCCAGACCCAGTAGTTCAGCATGTGGTTCAGGGTGAAGCGGATCGGGTGATGCACGGTGCCGGTGGGGGCCTTGGGCGTGCCGGTGCCGATGACCTCGTCGGCATTGGCGAGCAGGGGGGCGACCGGCAGGCCGGCTGCGTCCGACGTGCCTTTGCCCTGCTGCGTCAGCGCATTGGCGTTCACGTTCGGCCACAGCGCGTTGGATGAGTCGGTCCATCCCGGACCTTCGTAGATGCCCTGCCACATTTCATATAACGCCGGGTGCGAGCCTGGCCCGCTTGCGCGATAGATCAGCACGTGGCGGTCGCCAGTTGAATGGGCGGTGCCTTCGACCGGGGCGTTCGCGGGGATCGGCCCCGAGGTGAAATAGGATTGGTACAGGGTAGTCGCGACGGGCACGTTAGCTTGGTTATAGGGCACCGAGAAGGACGGGATGCCGTTGGGAAAAGGGCTGTTCGAGGTGTTGCCGAAAAAGGGTTTCACGGTTGATGACAGATACCCGGAATAGATCGGTGCCGCTGGGGATGTATCCACGGGTAGTCCGGTATCCGCGGCATCCACGCGGTGGTGGAAAATCGAGTTGGCCGGGAAGATGTGGGCGAGAAACCTGTTTTCGCCATTGATGGCGATGGCGATTTGGCGCGTGGCCTGGTCATTGTTGGCGTCGGTTACAACGAAAAGCGGCGCGTAGGTGCCCTGGCCGCCGATTTGCGGGCCGCTGACGAGTCCGTTGGTGGCACCGAGCGAGAGGCCTTCCGGCAGCGGCGGATAATTATTTGTTTCGTTGATCGAGAATGTATATGGCGGCGTGCCGCCGCTCGCGGCGATTGTGCAGCCTGCATAGGATTTTCCTTGCGTCCCGCCAGGACACTTCGTCGTGGTGATCTGCAGCGCGGCTGGTGCATCTTTTGCGTGTGCGGCGGGCGCCATGCACACCGCGGCGGCGCCGGCCAAGAGAAGCTTGTTCATGGAATGGTCCTCCCGTTGAGTGTAAGATACCATTTTTGCGGCGCCGGAGTCGATGAAAATGCCGCCGAAGGAAAGCTGTTCTTTCTTGAAAAAAGAACCAAAAAACCTTTTGTCTATTTAATCGTTTACCATAACGTCCCGCTCGACTCGAACCGATCCGCCGACCGCTAATTAGCCGGATGTCTCCATTCGTCGACGCGCGCTCAGGCACAAATGACCCCGTCCAAGTGCCGTCTCGGTCGCCTTTAGCATTCTCTAAGGCGGCGGCGCCGATACTCGTCGACCTTACGGGATCGGTAATGGCGGTCGATGCGAAAGTTACGGAATCGGGCTGGAGGCGTCCAGCTGACCCTCATGGTTTGTCCGCCACCAGAGGCAATTCCGCCGCAAGAGCGATCGCCCTCTCACACCGCGGCGCAGCGCTATCGCGAAGCCCAGCTCAGCATGATGGCAACCCTCACCGATGGTGCCCTTGCGCAACCCCCACAACCTGTGAGTCTATGCAACCGTCGCAGCAGAGAATCGAATGGATGCGGGGCCCGCGTGGCGGAAGGAGCACTTAACCGAATATGGACCGTTCGGAACCACGTTAGCGCGTCCCGGTGGTTCGGTCGGAGGCCGTTTCGCAAGATGGGCGTTTTATCGGCCTAGCGCCCCGGAAGCGAAATCATGCGCCTTACTACCAGCCGAAGGGCGTCAATGACGCAAATTTGGTTTC
>Ga0116226_10000347_pt1 | contig 38922 bp, 33 predicted proteins | sample S1TSphfallax_FD_89692 | JGI IMG/M metagenome (GOLD analysis project Ga0116226, IMG submission 89692) | Host-associated microbial communities from peat moss isolated from Minnesota, USA - S1T2_Fa - Sphagnum fallax MG | ecosystem: Host-associated > Plants > Peat moss > Unclassified | place: USA... | reverse complement strand
GTCGCCAACAACGTCTGCTCGGCGGTCGATTACTTCCGCAAGCTCGGCGGCAATGTCGGCGTCGCCGGCATGGTGATCAACAAGGACGACGGCACCGGCGAAGCCCATGCGTTCGCCGAGGCGGTCGGCATTCCCGTGCTGTCGGCCATCCCCGCGCACGAGGACATCCGCCGCAAGAGTGCGAACTACGAGATCATCGGCCGGCCCGGCGGGCAATGGGCGAGCGTGTTCGAGCAACTGGCGCAGCAGGTCGCGGAAGCGCCGCCGGTGCGGCCGAAGCCGCTGACGCACGACTCGCTGCTCGGGCTGTTCAAGGGCGACGCGGTCGGCCGCAACGTCGTGCTCGACCCGGCGACCGAGCACGACATGTGCGCGGCGACGGTGCTGGGCAAGCCATCGCTCGAAGTCGTTTACGAGGGCGTTTGAGATGGACGGCGGGGCCGCGACCGGATCGGGCTGCCACGGTGGTCGGGAAACCATGCTCGGCGCCGCGCGCGCCGCCGGCAAGAGCGAGGTGCTCGACCGGCTGCTGAGCGACTATCCGCGCGGCCCGCACGACCAGCCGCAATCCATGTGCCCGGCGTTCGGCTCGCTGCGCGTCGGCCTGCGGATGCGCCGGACGGCGACGATCCTCTGCGGCTCGGCCTGCTGCGTGTACGGCCTCACCTTCACTTCGCATTTCTACGGCGCGCGCAGAACCGTCGGCTACGTCCCGTTCAACTCGGAAACATTGGTAAAGGGCCAGTTGTTCGAGGACATCCGCAACGCCGTCTACGAGACGGCGAAGCCGGAGAACTACGACTGCGTCGTGGTGATCAATCTGTGCGTGCCGACCGCGTCAGGCGTGCCGCTCGACCGGCTGCCGAGGCAGATCGACGGCGTGCGCGTGATCGGTATCGACGTGCCCGGCTTCGGCGTCCCAACGCACGCGGAGGCAAAGGACGTGCTGGCGGGCGCAATGTTGCGCTACGCCCGGCTTGAGGCTGAAGCAGGCCCGGTGGCCCGCCCACGCGCGGCGATGCCGGCGGAACCCACGGTGACGCTGCTCGGCGAATTGTTTCCCGCCGATCCCGTCGGAATAACGGCCCTGTTGAAACCGATGGGCCTCGCGCTCGGCGCGCAGGTGCCGACGCGCGAGTGGCGCGATCTGTATGGCGCGCTGGATTGCAGCGTGGTCGCCGCGATCCATCCGTTCTACACCGCCTCCGTTCGCGAGTTCGTCGCGGCCGGCAGGCCCGTTGTCGGCTCCGGCCCGGTCGGTGTCGATGGCACGGCCGCGTGGCTGGACGCGATCGGGAAGGCCGCCAATGTTGATGCTGCCAGCATCGACGCGGCGAAGGCGAAGGCGCTGCCGGCGATCAAGGGCGCGCTGGCCGCGAGCCCGATCAACGCGCGGGTCACGGTTTCCGGTTACGAGGGCTCCGAACTTCTCGTGGCACGGCTGCTGATCGAGGCCGGCGCCGAGGTGCCGTATGTCGGCACCGCCTGCCCGCGCACCGAATGGAGCGACGCCGACCGCGAGTGGCTGACCGCGCGTGGCACGCATGTGCAGTACCGCGCCTCGCTGGAGCAGGATATCGTCGCGATGCTGGATGTTCGCCCCGACCTCGCGGTGGGCACGACGCCGCTGGTGCAGAAGGCGAAAGAACTCGGCATTCCCGCGCTCTATTTCACCAACATGGTGTCGGCGCGGCCATTGTTCGGCCCGGCCGGCGCCGGTGCGCTCGCCGGCATCGTCGCCGCGCAGACGCGCGGGCGCGAACGCTTCGGCCGCATGGTCTCGTTCTTCGGCGGCGTCGGCAGCGGCGACAATGCGGGCTACGGCTCCAAGGGCGTGCCGGAGGCGCATCCGCAGGCGCGGGAACGCTTCAAGAAGCAGCGGCTCGCGAAGGCGAAAGCACTCGAATCGGTGGGGACCTGAACGATGCTGGTTCTCGACCATGATCGCGCCGGCGGCTACTGGGGCGCCGTCTATGCGTTCACCGCCATTCGCGGTCTGCGCGTGGTGATCGACGGGCCGGTCGGCTGCGAGAACCTGCCGGTGACGGCCGTGTTGCATTACACGGACGGGCTGCCGCCGCACGAGTTGCCGATCGTCGTCACCGGACTGTCCGAGGACGCGCTCTCGATGAGCGGCACCGAGGGTGCGATGAAGCGCGCCGCGGCGACGCAGGACCCGGACCTCCCCGCCGTCGTCGTCACGGGCAGCATCGCCGAGATGATCGGCGGCGGCGTCACGCCCGAGGGATCGAATCTGCTGCGCTTCATCCCGCGCACGATCGACGAGGATCAGTGGCAGGCGGCGGATCGCGCGATCTTCTGGCTGTGGAGCGAGTTCGGCGCCAAGCGCAGCAAGCCGAAGCCGCGCGCCGCGCGCGCGCCCGGAACCAGGCCGCGCGTCAACATCATCGGCCCGATCTACGGCACCTTCAACATGCCGTCCGATCTTGCCGAGATCCGCCGGCTGATCGAAGGCATCGGCTGCGAGATCAACCTAGTGTTCCCGCTCGGCTCGCACATCGAGGACATCGGCAGGCTGCCTGACGCCGACGTCAATGTCTGCATGTATCGCGAGTTCGGCCGCGCGCTGTGCGAGGAGCTGGACCGGCCGTACCTGCAAGCGCCGATCGGCCTGTTCGCGACCACCAACTTCCTGCGCAAGCTCGGCGAGCTGGCGGGCGTCGATCCCGAGCCGTTCATCGAGCGGGAGAAGCACACGACGATCAAGCCGGTGTGGGATCTCTGGCGCAGCGTCACGCAGGATTTCTTTTCGACGGCCACGTTCGCCGTGGTCGCGAGCGACACGTATGTGCGCGGGCTGAAGGTGTTCCTCGAAGAGGAACTCGGCATCCCCTGCACCTTCGCGTTCGCGCGCAAGCCGGGCCAGAAGCCCGACAATGCCGCCGTCCGCGAGGCGCTGAGGACGAAGCCGCCGCTGGTGCTGTACGGATCGTACAACGAACGCATGTATGCGGCCGAGCTCGGCGCGCGCTGCATGTATATTCCGGCGTCGTTTCCGGGCGCGATCATCCGCCGCGCCACCGGCACGCCGTTCATGGGCTATGCCGGCGCCACCTATGTCGTGCAGGAATATTGCAACGCGCTGTTCGACGCGCTGTTCCACATCCTGCCGCTCGCCACCGACATGGATCGCGTCGAGGCGACGCCGGCGAAGCCCGGCGAGTTCAACCAGACACCGTGGGACGACGACGCGCTCGATCTGCTCAACGACTATGTCGAGCAGCAGCCGTTCCTGGTGCGTATTTCGGCGGCCAAGCGCGCGCGCGACCAGGTCGAGCGCGACGCGCGCGCGGCACGCGCCGGCCGGGTGGATGCGGCGCGGGTTGCGCGCACGCTGGCCATGATGACGACGGGGCAGGCCGCATGAGCGCCGCCCGCAAGAATCCCCCGCCCGGCAGCGCCGGACGGGCGGGCGGAGGGGGCGGCGACGCCACCTCCATCCCAGCCGCGCGGGAAGGGCGCGGGATGGGCCGGAAGGCCCCTATCGGGAGTTTGATCCCATGTCAGGCGTAACCAAAGGTAGCTCCACGTCGGGGCTCACCGAGTCGGAAGCGAAAGAATTCCACAGCATCTTCGTTTCCAGCTTCATCGCTTTCACGGTCGTCGCGATCATCGCGCACATTCTTGTGTGGCAATGGCGCCCGTGGCTGCCGCCGGTCGGAGGCTATCCGACGTCGATGATCGACGGCGTGCAGTTCGTCAAGTCGTTCCTGGTTTAGGAGATTAGGTGAGATGTGGCGTGTATGGCTTCTGTTCGATCCGCGCCGGGCGCTGGTCGCACTGTTCATCTTTCTCTTTGTGCTGGCGCTGCTGATCCATTTCATCCTGCTCAGCACGAGCCGGTTCAACTGGATCGAGGGTCCGACGCACATGATATCGGCGCCCAAGTAGCGCCGATCTCGCTCGCGACGAAGGGGGGCGGCGCGGTCCGCACGCCCTGCCTTCGCCGCACGGGGAGCAGCCCGGCATGGGGCCGGCTGCCCCTCTCGCTTGCGCCGCTTGGCGGAGGAGACGACGATGGCAATGCTAAGCTTTGAAGCGAAATACCGTCTACGCGGCGGTACGTTGGTCGGCGGCGACCTGTTCGATTTCTGGGTCGGACCTTTTTTCGTCGGCTTCTTTGGCGTGACGACGTTCTTCTTCGCCGTGCTCGGCACGCTGCTGATCGTGTATGGCGCGGCGATCGGGCCGACCTGGAATGTCTGGCGCATCAATATCGCGCCGCCCGATATCAGCTACGGACTTGCGTTGGCGCCGCTGAAGGAAGGCGGCCTGTGGCAGGCGATCACCGTCTGCGCCGTCGGCGCGTTCGTCTCCTGGGCGCTGCGCCAGGCGGAGATCGCGCGCAAGCTCGGAATGCAGTACCATATCCCGATCGCCTACGGCGTCGCGGTGTTCGCCTATGTCACGCTGGTGGTGATCCGGCCGTTGCTGATGGGCGCATGGGGTTACGGGTTTCCGTACGGAATCCTCAGCCACCTCGATTGGGTGTCCAACACCGGCTATCAGTATCTGCACTTCCACTACAATCCGGCGCACATGCTGGCGGTGTCGTTCTTCTTCACGACCGTGCTGGCGCTGTCGCTGCACGGCGCGCTGGTGCTGTCGGCGGCCAATCCGCCGAAGGGCGAGGTGGTCAAGGGCGCCGATCACGAGAACACCTTCTTCCGCGACTTCATCGGCTACTCGATCGGGCCTCTCGGAATCCATCGCCTGGGATTGTTCCTGGCGCTGTCTGCGGGTTTCTGGAGTGCGGTCTGCATCGTGATCAGCGGCCCGTTCTGGACCCGCGGGTGGCCGGAATGGTGGGGCTGGTGGCTGAACCTGCCGATCTGGAAATAATCTGAGGGGGGAGGCCACCATGGCCGAATACCAGAATATCTTTACCCGCGTGCAGGTTCGTGGCCCGTTGCATTCGGGCGTGCCGATCAGCGGGGCCGGCTGGGCGCGCCTGGGCAAGCCGCAGTTCGTGCATCTGCTCGGGATCTTCGGCGACGCACAGATCGGGCCGATCTATCTCGGCGCGACCGGCATGGCCTCGCTGATCTTCGGCTTCTTCGCGTTCGAGATCATCGGCTTCAACATGCTGGCCTCGGTGAACTGGAACCCGGTGCAGTTCGTCCGGCAGTTGCCCTGGCTGGCACTCGAACCTCCCGCGCCCGCCTACGGCCTGCATATTCCGCCGATGGCCGAAGGCGGGTGGTGGCTGCTCACCGGCTTCTTCCTGACCACGTCGATCCTGTTGTGGTGGCTGCGCACCTACAAGCGGGCGATCGCGCTGGGCCTCGGCACCCACACCGCCTGGGCGTTCGCCGCCGCCATCTGGCTGTATCTCGTGCTCGGCTTCATCCGCCCGCTGCTGATGGGGCATTGGTCCGAGGCGGTGCCCTTCGGCATCTTCCCGCATCTGGACTGGACCGCCGCGTTCTCGATCCGCTACGGCAACTTGTTCTACAATCCGTTCCACATGCTCTCGATCGTCTTCCTGTATGGCGCGACGCTGCTGTTCGCGATGCACGCGGCGACCGTGCTCTCCACCAGCCGCTTCGGGTCGGAGCGCGAGGTCGAGCAGATCCTCGATCGCGGCACCGCGTTCGAGCGTGGCGGGCTGTTCTGGCGCTGGACCATGGGCTTCAACGCGACGGCGGAATCGATCCATCGCTGGGCCTGGTGGTTTGCGGTGCTGTGCCCACTTTGTGGCGGTATCGGCATCCTGCTGACCGGCACGGTGGTGGACAACTGGTATCTATGGGGCGTCAAGCACGGGATCGCCGCGCCCTATCCGGCCGTATGGGGACCGATCATCGACCCGGCGACGATTGCGGGAGCACCGAAATGAGCGACTGGGGCATCAGGTTTGCACTTGGGTCAGTGGCGGTGGTGGCCGGCACGCTGCTGACCATCGCGGTGGTCAAGGGGTTCGAGCGTCCGCCGATCGAGGGCGAGCAGCACGGCTTTCGCGGCACCGCCATGGTCGAGATCTACAATCCCCGCACCCTGGCGGCCGAGCACGCCGCCAGCGTGCTCCCCGCGGTGCTGCCGCCGCTGCCGGCAACCGGGCCGGCGGCGGGCAAGGTCTACAAGAACGTGCAGGTGCTCGGCGGCCTCTCGGTCGGGCAGTTCACCCGGCTGATGGCCTCGATCACCACCTGGGTCGCACCCAAGCAGGGCTGCGCCTACTGCCACGACACCAAGAACATGGCCTCCGACGCGCTCTACACGAAGGTCGTGGCGCGGCGGATGTTGCAGATGGTGCAGTACATCAACAGCGACTGGAAGCAGCACGTCGCCGCCACGGGCGTGACCTGCTACACCTGCCATCGCGGCCAGCCGGTGCCGTCGGTGCTCTGGTACAACGACCCGGGCGCCGCCTATCCCGGCGGCATGGCCGAGAGCTACTTCGGCAAGAACCACCCGACCGGCGTCGTCAACGACAGCTCCCTGCCCTACGATTTCGGAACGCCGTATCTGGAGAAGGCGTCGAACATCCGGGTGCAGGCAACGACGGCGCTGCCCGAGGGCACGACCACGCAGAACATCAAGGACACCGAGGCGACCTACGGCCTGATGCTGCACATCTCGCAATCGCTCGGCGTCAACTGCACCTACTGCCACAACACCCGCGACTTCAGCGACTGGAGCCAGAGCACGCCGCAGCGTGTGACGGCTTGGTACGGCATCCGCATGGTCCGCAGCCTGAACAACGACTATCTGGACAAGCTGCACGACGTGTTTCCGCCGATCCGGCTTGGCCCGACCGGCGACGCGCCGAAGCTGAATTGCGCCACCTGCCATCAGGGCGTCTACAAGCCCTTGTTCGGCGCGAGCCAGCTTGCCGGCTTCCCGGAACTGCAAGGGCCCGTCAAGCCGGCGGAGTGACGCCCGCTTGCCACCCAGCGGCCGGGTGCTTGCGCACCCGGCCGTTTTTTTGTGCCTTGACGATCGGCGGCAGGCCCTAACCTTGGTTCTCATGACCGGGAACGCGCGGTAAACAGCGTTGCCGCCGGCCACCGACCGGCCGCCACCGCAGGAGAAGAGTCGCAATGCAGGCTATGGGCGTCACAAAGGTTTCCGCCGCCGTGCTGGTCGCCGGCATCGCGTACATGCTCGCAACCGTCGTCAGCGACGGCCTCGTCAGCCCGCATTACCTCGCGACCCCTGCCATCAAGTATGAGGCGGCCGCCGCCCCGGCACCGGCCGGCGGCGCCCCGGCCGAAGTGCCGCTCGCGGTGCTGCTCGCCAGCGCCGATCCGGCAAAGGGCGCGGCCGATACCAAGTCCGCCGGCTGCGTCGCCTGCCACACCTTCACGGAGGGCGGCAAGGCCGGCCTGGGGCCGAACCTGTATAACGTGGTCGGCGGCCCGCACGCGCATATGGAGGGGTTCGCCTACTCGGCCGCGCTGAAGGCCAAGTCCGGCCCCTGGACCTATGACGAGTTGAACGAGTGGCTGACCAAGCCGGCGGCCTACGCGCCGGGCACGAAGATGACCTATGCCGGTCTCCCCGACCCGAAGAAGCGCGCCGAGATCATTTCCTATCTGCGTTCGCTGTCGCCCTCGCCGCTGCCGTTGCCGCCGGTGCCCGCAGCTTCCGCGACACCGGCCGCCGCTTCGGCGGCACCCGCCGGCGAACCGCCGCTGGATACGCTGCTCGCCTCGGCCGATCCGGCCAAGGGTGCGGCCGACACCAAGAAGCTCGGCTGCGTCGCCTGCCACACCTTTACCGAGGGCGGCAAGGCGGGCCTCGGCCCGAACCTGTACGGCGTGGTCAACGGCCCGCACGCGCACATGGAGGGATATTCCTATTCCGCCGCGCTGAAGGCGAAGACCGGTCCGTGGACATTCGCCGAGTTGAACGCGTGGCTGACCAAGCCGTCGGCCTATGCGCCGGGAACCAAGATGACCTTCGCCGGCATCAAGGACCCCGAGCAGCGGGCGGAGGTGATCGCCTATCTGAACACGCTCTCGGCAAATCCGGCACCGCTGCCGGGAAAGTAGTGCCAACAAGCGTACCCCAGGAAGGCCCCCTCCCAGGCCCCTGCCACGAGGGGCTACCGGCTTCACTCATCTCGCCTGTGCGGAATGCGCACGGGAATTAGCCCCAACGTCCCCTCTCCGCCCGCGCTTGCGGGGGAGAGGGTCAGGGAGAGGTGGGCGGTCGGGCCGCGACCATGTTGCAAACGTGTAGCGCCAATCACCAAAGGTCGGAGTTTCCCCCACCTCACCCTACCCTCTCCGCCCCCAGGGGCGGAGAGGGGACGATGCGGCGGGTTCCCTCGACAAATTGGCATCAAAGCGATGTGTGAATGCCGTAGCCCCTTGTGGGAGGGAGCGGGGGGAGGGAACGCCCGCCGCACCAATCAGTTGTTTCGCCAGTTGCGATGATGCGCCCGCTTCTTCGCCACCATGTTAGGAATAAAGTTAGTTTATCTTGACATCACGCTCGCGTTGCGATACATAACCCCCATGCCGCCTCCCACCCCGCTCCCCGCCCTCACCGCACTGATCGGCCTGTTCCGCCAGGGTTTCTGGCGGCGGCTGGCCGGGCGGCTGTTCCGGCGCGGGACCACCCAGCCGGCAGAAGATCCGATCGAGGAGTTCCTCCTCCCGATCCTGCAAGCGATCGCCAAGATCGCGGCAGCGGTCCAGGACGGGACCTACCGGGAGCCGGAATACGCCCCCCTGGGAGCCCGACGAGCGAGACCCAAGGCCGCCCGACGAGGCCCCAAAGACCTCCGGCCGGAAGCCGCCGCAGATCCGAGAACCGGAGCCCCCGTGGCTCCTCGAGCCGCTCGCGGCCAGGCCCCGAGCGCCCAGGCCCCCGCCCGCCCAACCGGCGGCGGAGAAACCATCCCCCGTACCCAAGCCATCCAGGCCGCCCGCGCGGCAGCGCCCCTCGTGGCCGCCTGCCCGCCCCGCCGCCCGGCGACCGCCCCCGCCGCCCCGGGTCCGCATCCGATCAAAAAAAGCCCGCCCGGAGCCTGTGAGGATGCACGCCCCTATTGTTCCGAATTTGTAACAACTTGACCCTGTGCCCGCACCTGGTCGGGCAGCGTTTGGCGTTCATACCGGTCGCATCGACTCGAGTTACCTACGCTCACTCCGGCGCCGGCGGCACCCACGGCCGGTCGCCGCGTCTTTCCCGGTCCGACACCACTCGCACGCCGTCCGGCTCCAGCCAGACCGCGAGGGCGCCGTCGCGCCACATGTCGAAGCGGTCGAACGCCTCCGGCACCGGCTCCGGGCAGCGCAGATAGATCGGCTCCAGCGACAGCAGGACCCCCGCGTCGCAGTCCGATTCGGCGGGGCGGCCGAGCAGCAGCACCGCGCCCCGTCCGTCACCGCGCGGGCGCAGGCGGCAGGCGCGGTCCGAGCACTCGACGCCCTGCTCCGGCCGGTCCGGCAGCGCCCGCACCTCGGCCGCCCACATCTGCCGCCACGCATCCTGCGTGAAGCCGGAAAACCCGTCGCGCTGCTGGACGAACATGTCCCCCCCGACATGGATCGCCGCGAGTCGCCCGTCGGCGGACAGCAGGATGTCGGGCGGGCGCACCAGCGCGGGCGACAGCAGCCCGAGCGCCAGCACCGGAATCCCCGCCAGCCGCAGCCGTGTCCGCCAGATGCCGACCCACGCCATGCCGAGCGCCACCAGGGCCAGCCCCCAGTCCGGCATGTGCGGCACCATCAGCGTCGCCGAGGGCAGCGCCGCCACCGTGCGGCCGATCCACAGGATCAGCCCCGCCCCCCAGCCCATCGGGACGAGCGCAAGAAACTCCAGATGCAGCGGCATCAGCGCCAGCGCGATCAGCCCCGCCGGCATCACCCAGAACGCCGTGACCGGCACCGCCGCGACGTTGGCGAGCACGTTGTAAAGCTGCACCTGCCCGAAATGGTACGCCGCGAACGGGGCGGAGGCGGTGCCGGCGAGCGCGCTCGTCAGCGCCAGCGCCGCGACATGGCCCAGCAAGCCCCGCCGCCAGCCGCCGCGCCCGTGCAGCCGCAGCAGCGCCGGCCGCAGCGCGTCGTAGCCGACGATCAGCGCGAGCACGGCGGAAAAGCTCATCTGGAAGCTGACGCCCATGGCCTGCTCGGGCGCGATCAGCAGCAGCGTCGCCATCGCCAGCGCCAGCCCGCGTAGCGACAGCGCGCGGCGCCCGACGATGATGCCGAGCGTGACCAGGCAGGCCATCGCGAACGAGCGGATGATCGGCACGTGCGCGCCGGTCAGCAGCATGTAGCCGCCGCCCGCCGCCAGCGCCGCGACGGCTGCGATCGGCTTGCACGGCCAGCCCAGCGCCGCCCGCTCCGATAGCGCCAGCAGCAGGCGGACGAGGCCGAAGATCAGCCCCATGACGATGCCGATATGCAGCCCGGCGATCGCCAGCAGATGCGCGAGGCCCGAATCCCGGAACGCGGCGCGGTCCTCGGGCGGGATCGCGGCGGGGCTGCCGGTCAGCAGCGTCGCACAGATCGCCGCCTCCGGCCCCTCCAGCACCGCATCGATCCGCGCCGCGATGATTTCGCGCGTCGCTTGCAGCGTGCGCGCCAGTCCGTGCGGCGCGCCGTGGCCCACGATCTCGGCACGGGTCAGCGCGTAGCCGTAGGCACCGAGCCCGGCGAAGAATGCGTCGCGCTGCAAGTCCCAGCCGCCGGGAAACGCCGGCGGATTGGGCGGGGCGAGGCGCGCGCGCACCCGCAGCCGGTCGCCGGTCGCGGGAATGGCGGGGTCCTCCGGCCGCAGCCGGATGCGCACGCCGCGCGCTTGCGGCGCCCCCTCGCCCAGCTCCGTCGTCTCAAGCACCGGCGCCTCGATGGTGACGCGCACGCCTTCCGGCAGCGGCTCGACCGCGCGGACCGGGCCGGAGACGACGACGGCGCGGCGCGGCACCTGCATCGGCGGCGCCGCGCGGCGGGTCGCGAACTGCGCCGCCGCGAAGCCGAGCGCCATCGCCGCCGCCGCCAGACAAACAGCGCGGGCGACCGGCCAGCGGCGCAGGGCGAGCAGAGCGAGGCAGGCAGCGCCCAGCACCGCCGCGCCCAGCCACGCCGCCGGCTCCGTCGTCGCCGCGAAATAGGCGGCATTGCCGGCGGTCATGCACACCGGCAGCCACGGGAAGAACCGGCCGCGCTCGGCGAACACCCAGTCGGCGACGGCGGCGCGCGGCGCGGCGCCCTGGATCAGCGCGGGGGCGAGGTGCGCAATCGCACGCATGACGATCCTATGCCGATCCCGTCATGAAAGCACAGGCGCGGGGGGTCGCGCGACAGGCAATGGCGCGCTACATGCCGGCCGATGACCGTCCGCACCCGCTTCGCGCCCAGCCCGACCGGCCTGCTGCACATCGGCGGCGCCCGCACCGCGCTGTTCAACTACCTGTTCGCCCGCCACCACGGCGGCCAGTTCCTGCTGCGCATCGAGGACACCGACCGCGAGCGCAGCACCGACGCCGCAACCCAGGTGATCCTCGACGGGCTCGACTGGCTGGGGTTGCGGCCGGACGAGCCGGCGGTGTTCCAGTCCGCCCGCCAGCCGCGCCACGCCGAGGTCGCCCACGCGATGCTCGCCGCCGGCACCGCCTATCGCTGCTGGCTGACGCCCGAGCAGTTGCGGGAGATGCGCGAGCGCGCGGCGGCCGAGGGCCGCTCGACCCGCGTCGACAGCCCCTGGCGCGACCGCGATCCCGCCGAGGGGCCAGCAGGCGTCACCCCGGCGATCCGCATCAAGGCCCCGCGCGAGGGCGAGACCGTGCTCGACGATCTCGTGCAGGGCGAGGTCCGCGTCGCCAACGCCGAACTCGACGACATGATCATCCTGCGGGCCGACGGCACGCCCACCTACCAGCACGCCGTCGTCGTCGACGACCACGACATGGCGATCACCCACGTGATCCGCGGCGACGACCATCTGACCAACACGTTCCGCCAGCTCGGCATCTACCGCGCGATGGGCTGGGCGCCGCCGCGCTTCGCCCACATCCCGCTGATCCACGGCGCCGACGGCGCGAAACTGTCCAAGCGCCACGGCGCGGTCAGCGTGCTCGAATTCCGCGAGCAGGGGTTCTTGCCGGAGGCCCTGTGCAACTACCTGCTCCGCCTCGGCTGGGCGCACGGCGACGCCGAGATCCTGCCGCGCGAGGAGCAGATCCGCCTGTTCGACCTCGACGGCGTCGGGCGCGGCGCCGCGCGGATGGACTACGCCAAGCTGTCCCACATCAACGGAGTCTATCTGCGCGCCGCCGACGATTCCGCCCTGTGCGACGACGTCATGGCCCGACTGTCCGGACGCCCGACTCTGGCACTCGGCGCCGAGGCGGCACAGCGGGTTCGCGCCCTGCTGCCGCATTTGAAGGAGCGGGCGAAGACACTGGTCGAACTGGCCGACAGCGCCGCGTTCCTGGTGCATCCGCTGCCGCTGCCGTTCGAGCCGAAGGCGCTGGCGCTGCTGACGCCGGAGGCCAAGGCGCTGTTGCACGCCCTCGCCCCCGCCCTCGCCGCGAGCGATTTTTCCACCGCCGGCATCGACGCGGCGCTGCGGGCGTTTGCCGAGGCGAACGGCAGAAAGCTCGGCCAGGTCGCCCAGCCGCTCCGCGCGGCCCTGACCGGCAGCACCGCGAGCCCCCCGATCGACGCAACGGCGGCAGCGCTCGGGCGGACGGAGGTACTCGCGCGGATCGTGGCGGTGGGGTGACTCTCATTTCGCCACGAGAGACGATTTCGATTTCGGAGACGATTGCTTAACGCCGCCGCGCGATTCCATGGCCTCCATTGCGAGGCGGGTTGATCATGCGGCTGGGCAGGTACGCGGTGCGAGGCGGAATTGCCGCCTGTCTGGCCGGGCTGGCGCTGGCCGTCGTGATCGCCGCGCGCCACCCGACCGACACAGCAGCGGCCGAGGCGCCCCGGCACGAAGCGCCCTTGCCGTCGTCCGCTGGCGACACGACGGTCGCCGACCTGGAGCACGAGACGGCGCTACTGACCGGCAAGCCGCGCGCCATCGTGCCGATCAATGACCTGAGCGCGGCCGTCCGCACGGCGCTGAACCAGGGGAACTATGCGAAGGCCGAAGACATCACCAAGGGCGTGGTGGCACACAGCAGAGTGCAGGCGTGGACGTACTACCCATTCCACCTGTTCATTTCCAATCTGATCGTTCCAGACGACGACTCGTACCTTCGCCATCTCAACGGCTGGGTGTCCGCCTCGGCCGATGACCCGGTCCCGCTGCTGGTTCGGGCCGATTATTACATGCAGACGGCATGGCTCCGGCGCGGCGGCGGATATGGCAGCCGGCTGACCCGCAACCAGAGCACCGGGTTCGCCGAAAACCTGACCAGTGCGATTGCCGACATTCAGCGCGCGGTCGCCGTTCGCGACGAAAACCCATACGCCTACATGCTGGCGCTGGACATCATGGCCGGCCAGGGCGACAGCCCGCAGATTGAAGCGGTGTTTCAGCGTGCCATCGCCAAGTTCCCATCATATTTCGCGCTCTACGAGGCCCGGATGCAGGTCATGGTGCCGAAATGGGGCGGTTCCATTGCGGAGATGTATGCGTTCGCCGATCGCTACGCCGGCCATTCCGCTCCGGATTCTCCGCTGCGCGTGCTCTATCTCGCGCTGTACGATCACTTGCTGGAAACAGCCTCGGACACGTGCGACGACGATGGTGCCAAGCTTGACGCGCTGACCGACTGCGTGACCGGCATGATGAAGCGCCTGGTGACGCCGCAATTGGAAGCCGACACCGTCAAGACGCTGAAACTCTATGACACGGCAGACAAATTTCAGTTCTCGGCGGTGCTTGGCCGCTACCTGGGCAGCATCGTTTCCCACCCCGGCGGACTGGTCGATGCGGGCGCCATTCTGCAACTCGCGGCGGATGCGACCGGCAGCGACAATCAGTTGGTCAGGGACGCCAAGGTCCATGGCAACGCGTTCGTCGACAGCGCCGCCGGCGACTTCTGGGTCCAGAAGGGCGATCTAGGAAATGCGGAGGTGAAATACCGCCACGCAATGCAAGACATCGAAACCACCACCTTCCCCGACGAGCAGGCGCGCCTGTCGACGACCGCCGCCATCTACCGGAAACTGGCCCGCCTCGCCGACACGTCCGCCCAATACGCGAAGGTTATTCCCTATACCGAAGCGGCGGTCGCGCTTGAGGGCGACACGCCCTCGAGCGAAAGCTACCTGGAGTGCAAGGCTTTTTTCTATTTGCATCTCTATGAGGCTGGCACGACGGCCTGCACCCGGCTGATCGGCAATGGTCGCAACCTGAAGGCGCTTTTTTGGCGCGGACGCAACGAGGACGGAAAGGGCGACACCGAAGCCGCGCTCGCGGACCTGCATGTGGTGGCCGAGACGGACGCCATCCTGGGCGGCAACGCCGTTCTGGAGATGTCGGTGATCCTTGGGCATCGCAAGGACTACCAGGCCATGCTCGATCTGTTCGGCACCTACGCCGACGTATTCGACGAGGCCGCGCACGTCGACGGCTATCTCGCCGCCGCCTACAACAATCGCTGCTTCGCCTACATGAATCTCGGCCAGATCGAGAACGCACTGGCCGATTGCACGCGGTCGCTGCATTTCGGCAGTTCGCCCGATGCCTTCGCCAAGCAGCAGCAACTGGTGAAGATGCTCAAGGACAAGGGCAAGGTGAAGCCCGGGTCAGACGGCCCGATCTGACCGGCGGCTGCCTCAGCCGGGCCGGCGCCGGAACACCAGATTCTCGCCCGAACCCGCCAGTTCCTCGAACCCCGGCAGCAGCGCGGCGCGTACCGCCGCCTCGCTGCCGGGGCGGAAGCGGTCGTGGGTTTCGATGATGATGAACCCGATCCGGTGCAGCCACGCCTGCGCGCCGCCCGCGAAAATCTCCATCTCCGCACCTTCGATGTCGATTTTCAGGATATCGACGCGGGCGAATCCCGCTTCATCCAGCAGCGTCCCGAGCGTGCGGCAGTCGGCGACGCTGCCAGGCCCATCAGGCCGCTCGGCCACCTGCACGCCCCACGCGCCGAGCGGCGAGCCGTCGTCATTCTCGTGGCGCAGGCCGACCTGACCGTCCCTGGTCCAGACGGCGGCGCGCCGGCACCGCGCGCGGTCGCCGAGTGCGGCGACATTGCCCACCAGCACGGCGAAATTGCCGCCGTCCGGCTCGACAGAGAGCAGCCGGGCGTGCGGATATTTCAGCCCGAAGAACACCGTCGCGAGGCCGATATTGGCACCGAGATCGACGATCGCGTCGGCCGACGCAGGCAGATTCGGCGTGTCGTACTCGCGGGCGACGAACACCTGCCCGAAGGTCGGAATGTCGCTGCTGCGCAGCCGCAAGTTCACATCGTAGTCGGAACCGGGAACCACCACGGAGATCTTCCGCGCGGCGAAGCGCTGGTCGTCGATCGCGACGCCGAAAATCTGGTCGATCTTCGGGGCGGTCCGCAGAATGTCCTCCTGCACGTACAGCCCGGCGAACTCGAAGAACGTGTCCGTGCCCCAGGTCTGCCAGACGATCGTCAGCTTCCAGCTTGATTGCTCGTAGGTGCCGCGCACGTCATAGGTTTCGTGCATGGCGCTGTCGTCCTCGGTCGAAAGCCGCAGGAAGCCGCTCCACAGCGGGTGGACGATTTCGACCCTGGTGAACGCCGGACGGTCCACGCGCACTCCCCTCGCGGCACTGGCGGGGGAGCTTACCCCGAATGCCGTGCCGCACGCAGCCCACCAGTCACCGCGACGCGCCCTCCACCAGCGCCTCGCCGGGCATGGCCGTCTGCGTGCCGTCCCGCTCCAGCAGCGTGATCCGCACGAGCAGGAAACTCAGCGGCCGGCGGTCCTGGTTGTAGCCGGCGGAGTACGGATCGAGGTTGACGCTGCACGTCGCCACCAGCCGCTTTTCCAGCCCGTCCAGGCAGCGCGGCATCGGCACGACGATGGAAAACGGCTGGCCGGCGCGCAGCGGGGCGTCCACGACATGCTGCCCGTTCAGCGCGAACCCGATGCTGGCGCCGGGCGGCAGGTGCTGCGCCGCGATCCCCTCGACCTCGACGCCGCGCAGGGAAACGGCGGCGGCAAACCCCAGCGTGGCGCGCGGCAGGCACCAGCGATCGTCGTACATGCCGCTGACATGCGTGACATAGCGGTTGCGGCCGCCGCGCAGCAGCGCGTCTCCGCCGACGGCGTGCAGGATGCGTAGCGCCTCGATGAGCCCCGGACACGAGGCGAAAGCCTCCGCGCCGAGCCGCGCCTGCAACGCCGACCGCCGCTGCTCCAGCACGATCGCATCGACCCCGGCCTCGTCCAGCGGGTCGAAACTCCAGGCGGCCTCGGGATGCGCACTCTCCAGCAGCGCGACGTTGGCGAAGCCCAGGCGCTCGAACTCGGCGGGCGTGTAGTGCTGGCCCACCTCGCCCATGTTGCGGGCACAGATCGCGACACTGGCGACGCGGGCCAGCCCGAGCGTGTTCAGCGCGACCGACTTGGCCATGTCCTGGCTGGTCGGCAGCGGCGGCCAGCCGAGCGCCCCGTACCAAGCCGCGATCCGGTCGAGCGGCCGGTCGCGGTAGTCGCACCCGTCCAGCAGCGCCATGTAGTCGCGGGTCAGCGTCTCGCGCTGGAGCCACGCGGCGCGGGTCATGCCGAACGCCCAGTTGTGGTGCATCGCGCCGACCTTGGTCCGCTGCTCGAACTGGCGGGCGATGTCGGCCAGCCCGTCGCACCCGTAGGCGGCGAACATGGCAATGCGCGGCTGCGCCAGCGTCAGCGCGTGCAACTGCTCCATCACCAGGAAATAGCGCGGCGAGACGGTCATGTCGTCCTCGAAGAACAGCGCCGCCGGATAGCCGCAATCCTCGAACGCCCAGCGCTCCGCGCGATGGATGTTCCTGCCGATGCCGAGATTTTCCGGCGCCGCGAACACCACGCCGTGCGGAACCGTATCCCGGAACGCGGCGATGCAGGCGGCGACGGCCTCCGGCGTGGTCTTGTTCTGGCCGGAGTGCGGGTTGTAGGCGCCGTCCTGGAACAGCACCACCGGCCCCGCCATGCCCGCGACGGTCATCGCCTCGCACAGTGAGTCCAGCGTGCGCCGGAGATAGGCGACCCGGTCGAACGAAAAGACGCAGATCGGCAGCCGGCGGAAGTCCATGGCGCGAACCCGTGACAGCGCGTGCCATCCTGCCGCCGAGTTGGAACGACTGCAATACGAGAACGTTTGCGGTCGTCAACGTATCGACGGGCGAAACCCCCGGCCGGCGGCCACAGGTCTCGCATTCACACTTGCTTCAGCGCAGCCGTGCTGTGCTTGCGCCAATGCGCCAGCAAGCGGGTCGGCGGAGGAGACCTCATGACCGTGGATGTCGGGCTGCAACATGACGTCACCGACTCGCGCGCGAGGCTGGCGCAGCAGTTGGCCGAATTGCAGAAGCTGCACATCGCGCTCGCGGCCTCGTCGCAGTCGCTGAAGGCGTTCAGCAACAGCGGCACCGGGCTGGTCGAGATCAAGCTCGCCTACGAGATGCTGGAGCAGTACATCGCCATTTCCGACGCCTTCCTCGAGAACATGCGCGGACGGTTCGACGCACGGCTCGGCGTGCTGCGGCGGGCCGAGCCGCAACTCGACGGCAAGCCGGGAAAGGCGGATCAGGCGCCCGGCCACACGGTGTTCTGGCTGGAATTCTCCCGGCTGACCTCGGTGCTGCGGCGCATCGCCCGGCGCGGCGAAATCTGAGGCGGCTCAGCCGCCGCGCGGCTTGCGCATGAAACGGAGCGCCAGCCGGACCAGACTCGGCATCGTCGTCGGCCGGCGCAGGCGCGGATCGTAGCCGGCGAAGCGGCGGTCGTTTTCCGAGAGGCATACGCGCATCAGTTCCGGCACGCTGATCTCGTCCCCGCCGACCGCCTTGCTGCCGGTGACGGTGAAATTGTTGTCCTGTTTCGGCGCCTGCTTGTCGTCCATCCCGCGCGCGATGCCGATCCGCTCCCAGCCGAGGAACAGCCAGACGGCGGCCACCCGCAATTCGAACCAGGGGCGCCGCCACCACGGCGTGTTGCGGCGCGTCCAGGCCAGCCAGTTGGCGAACAGCAGGATATGCCGGCCTTCCTCCTGGATCACCGGTTCGAACGTGTCGACCAGCGCGGCCGGGAAGAAGCCGGAGCGTTTCGCCAGTTCGAACAGGCCGAAGGCGAAGAAACTGTCGATGCACTCGCTGAAGCCGGTGACCAGGTAGGCCCATTCGGCGTCGCGCGGTTCGACATACTCCGGCTCCGGCGCCAGCACGATCCCGTACGCCTGCACCAGGTTCGACAGCACCACCTTGTGCCGCCCCTCCTCCCAGCCGTTCAGCTCGATCGCCGCGCGCCACTCGAGGTCGGAGAGGCTGTGCGCGTACGACAGCATTCGCAGCCGCGCCTTGCCCTCGGTCTGCACCGCGATGTCCCAGATCGGCAGGGTGATCAGCCGTTCCCGCGCCTCCGGCGTCAGCGTCGGCCAGTCGATAACGGACGGCTTGTACGGATTGAACGTCTCGCGGAACATCTGGCAGGCGAGGTGGCGATGCTGGGCGCTGCCGAGGGCGATCGGCCCGCGCGGCCCGGCCGCCCAATGCCGCGCCGCGTGGTCGGCGGCGTCGATCAGCGCGGGGCTGACGGTCTGGCCGGTCGCCAACGCCAGGCCGCCCGGCGGCGGGGTCAGATCAGACATGGCGCGTCGCCCCCTTTTCCTTCGATCTCCGTCCGTATTTGGATGTCGGGCGGACGATCGCAACCCGGAACGCCCCGCCCGGGCGCACCGACCGGGCGCACCGCCGCTTGCCCCGCGCCATCCTGGCCCCATGTCCTGGCTGGACAGGAGCGGTCGGCGCATGGACCAGGACGATGGCGTGCCGGATGGGGCACGCGAAAAGCTCATTGAACGCAAGCAGGCGTGGGCGCGCGACGGCCGGCTGCTGACCGGCACGACCGCCGACCCCGACGCGCAGCGGCTGCCGCCGGGGCAGCGGCTGGTCAAGGACTGGCCGGTCCTCGACCTCGGCATCCAACCGGACGTGACGCCCCAGAAATTCCGTCTCGACGTCGATGGCGCGGTGCTGAACCCGCTCAGCCTGCGGCTCGACGAGTTCATGGCGCTGCCGCAGTCCGAGAGCGTCTCGGACATGCATTGCGTGACGCAGTGGTCGAACTACGACAACCGCTGGCAGGGCGTGTCGGCGCAGGCGCTGCTGGAGCGGGTGCGGCCGAAGCCGGGCGCGAACCACGTGATCTTTCACGCGCATGACGGCTACACCACCAACGTGCGGCTCGATCAGTTCGATCAGCCGGACGTGTTCCTGGTGCATCGCTGGAACGGCGAGCCGATCTCGCGCGCCCATGGCGGCCCGGTGCGGGTGCTGATCCCACGTCTGTATCTCTGGAAGTCGGCGAAATGGGTGCGGCGGATCGAGCTGCGCGCCACCGATCGCCCCGGCTTCTGGGAAACGCGCGGCTATCACAACAACGCCGATCCGTGGCTGGAGGAACGCTATGGCTGAGGTCGAACGCCGCGCGCTGCTGCTCGGGGTCGCAGCGATCACCACGGTCGCTGCCGCCCCGCCCGAGCAGACCGCCTGGGACTTCTCGTTCGAGGCGATCGAGGGTGGGCCGCTGCCGCTCACCCAGTTCCGTGGCCGCGTCCTGCTGGTCACGAATACGGCGAGTTTCTGCGGCTACACCTACCAGTACAAGGCGCTGGAGGCGCTGCACGCCAGCTACGAGGCGAACGGCCTCACCGTGGTCGGCGTGCCGAGCCAGGACTTCAACCAGGAGAGCGACAGCAACGGCAAGGTCCACACGTTCTGCGAGGCGACCTTCGGCGTGCGATTCCCGATGGCGGGGCTGACGCATGTGCGCGGGCCGGGGGCGCACCCGTTCTACGCCTGGGTGCGGGCGGAGAAGGACTGGGAGCCGTCCTGGAACTTCAACAAGATCCTGATCGGCCGCGACGGGCGCATCGCCGGCCTGTTCCCGGCGACCGAGGAGCCGGACGGACCGAAACTGCGCGCGGCCCTGTCCCGGGCGCTGGCGGCGACGGTCTAGCCCGCCAGCCGCGCCGCGATCCGCCCGGTTTCGAGCGCCGGGCTGAACAGCGGCCCCTGCCCCTCGTCACAGCCGGCATCGGCCAGCAGCGACCTTTGTTTTTCGGTCTCGATCCCGACGGCGGCGACGCCGAGGCTCAGCGCGTGGCCGGTCTCGATCGCCGACCGGGCGATCGCGATCGCCTCCCGGTCGCCCGGCAGGTCGCGGATCAGCGAGCGGTCCAGCCGCAGCATCGTCAGCGGCAGGCGCCGCAGCAGCGTCAGGCTCGCCGCGCCGGCACCGAAATCGTCCACCGCAACGCCGACCCCGAGGTCACGCAACGCGGCGAGCACGAAGAACGAGTCACCATCCACATCCTGCAACGAGGCCTCGCCGAGGCCGAGTTCCAGCCGCTCCGGCGCCAGGCCCGACCGCTCCAGCGCCGTCGCGATCTGCCCCAGCAGCTCGGGGGCCGCGAGGTGGCTCGCCGTTATGTTGACCGACAGCCGTGTCGTATCGGGCCAGGTTGCCGCTTGCAGGCACGCGTGAACGAGCATCCAGCCGCCGATCTCGGCGGTCTGGCCGCTGCGTTCGGCCAGCGGCAGGAACAAGCCCTGCGGCAGCAGGCCGCGCTTGCGATGCGGCCAACGGATGATCGCCTCCGCCCCGACCGGGCGGCCGGATTCCAGGCGAAGACGCGGCTGGAAGTAGAGTGCCAGCCGTCCCTCGCGGGTAGCGGTGGCAAGCTCGCGCTCCATCCGGCGACGGTCGGCGGCCTCGGCGCGGCTGTCGGCACCGCTGCGCAGCCGTGACAGGGCGGCCGAATCCGGCTCCGGCCGAAGCAGGGTCGGATTGGCCAAAGCGTGTTCCACAAGCATAGAGGATTTCTCGTATTATGATCCTTATCCATAATTGCGAGACATCTCTGAAACACTGGTTAAATGTCGAGCCAGACGACTAAAAAATGATACCATCGCAAATACGGTTGTCTGAAGGTTGCCCGACTCGGTCCAAACAGCGCGACATCTTAAGTGGCTGTTAGCCGCTCGTCGCGAGACTTATCTCACTGTAGGAGATTTGTCCATGAGCGCAGCTCTCGACCGTCGTGTCGACCATTGCATTCTGAACAACCCGGTCTTCACCCGCCTGGGCGATGCGTCCTTCCGACGCTCCGAGACCGACGAGGCTCCGGTGATGGTCGTGCCGCTCGGCGACGGCGTCGCTTCCCTCCCATTGCGGTCGCTGCAACGCGAGTTCGGCATCGAGGACGACAGCGACGATGGCCGGATGCTGGTGCTGATCGCGGAAGCTCTGGAATTCGTCTCCTGCCTGAACATCGGCGACCCGCTGCCGAGCGAGGTCCTGACCGGCCGCGCCAGTTGGGCGCCGTCTTCCAAGCACCACCAGATCGCGGCGGCCAGGTTGCGGGTGCAACTGCTCGCCTGGGTCGACCCGAGCGTCCTTGCGGACGGCACCGAAGCTCCGTCGTTCGAGCGCCTAGAGACCGACCCGAAACTGCGCGCCTCTGTCCAGGCGGCGTTCGAGCGGGCGGCCACCGAACTCAAGCTCGGCAGTGTGCAGGATGTGGCGCAACTGGTCGCCGACACCGCCGGCGAACTCGCCTACATCGAGGCGTTGCGGGACGGCTTCCTCCGGCGCGTCCAGTCGATGGTCAAGCGGATCGACGCGATTTCCGGCGGCGCGGCCAACAGCGACCGCAAGATCACGCTCAACCGGATCAGGCGGCTGGCCGGTCTCGCGCTGGAACAGATCGCCGCGCGCTTCACCGATGTCGATGGGCAGACCCGGGAAGGGCTATCGATGCTGCGCAACGCCGACGCGAACCGCAATTTCATCCGTGGGCATCGCGACTGGCTGTATCGGTCGAGCCTCGCCTGGCAGCCGATCCTGAGCGAATGGGACGCGGCGCTGATGCCCGGGCTCGATGACTCGACGTGGGCGCGGCTGAACCGAACCTACCATTTCCTCGCACCGCGCTTCATGCCGATGAAGGAATGGATCTCCGCCTCGGCGGAAGCCCGGATGCGTGCCAAGAACAAACCTGCGGCGATGGTCTGGTAGGCAAGCGGAGGACGAGGTCGATTACGAGGCGCCGTCCTTGTCCGTTATTGGGACCGGCCGGTGGGTTCCCGCGATTCCGCTGAACGACTCGGTCACGTTGCCGACGATCCGCACCGCGAGCCAGACCACCACCGCGAGAAGGACGACCCGCAGCCACAGCGGCGGCGGCGCGAATGCCTCCCGCGCCGGCCGGGCACGATGCCATACGGACGCCCCACGCTGATCCCGCCGCCCCGGCATGACGCCTCCCCGCCATCGAAACCGGCGGCACCATCATTGGCACCGCATAGGAAATCGACAGGCGAGGCAGGGTTGGCGCGTAGGAACCGCATAGGGGCTGGTCGGCGCCCCGACGGCCAGCGGGATCGGCACTCAGGCGGGCGCGTACCGCCAGACAGAGGCCGGGGGAAAGTTCAGCGGCGTCCAGGCCGCGCGGAAGGCAGCCAGACGCAGCTTCGATTCCGACAACGGCGAGGTGACGCAATAGCTGAAATGCAGAAAGCCCCGGCCGGGCGCCACCGTGTCGATTCCGGCCACCAGACGGCGCTGGTCGTCCAGCGACAGCAGCACCATCGGGATGCCGCAGATCACCGACCCGATGCGGCCGTGCCACGCCGAGGGGATCAGGTCCGCGAGGGAACGGGCGTCGCCCTCGATCACGTTGACCCCCGGCAGCACCTGGCGCAGGTGCCGCACCATGGTCGGCTCGATCTCGACCACGAACAGCCGCTCCGGCGGGATGCCCGAATCGAGCAGGGCGCGCGAGACGACTCCGGTGCCGGCCCCCAGTTCGAGCACCGCCTCGTCCGGGGCGCGGCGGACCTGGGCCACCAGCCGGCGGCACAGCGCGGGCGAAGACGGTATGACCGACCCCATCTGCAACGGGTTCGCCATCCAGCGTCGGAAGAACATCCAGGGATTGGAAACCTGGTCCGCGTCGGTTCCGCCCGCGAGATCCGCGCGACGAAACCCAAATCGCACAACGCCCGACTTCGACATCTGTGTCATTCGTCTGTCACTTTGACTGTTTTGTGTCTGCCCAAGCGCGTGCCTGCTAGCGCAAACCCCGCAGCGACGGAAGTGAGTCGCGACGGTTATGGGGAATTGTGTCGCCGTGCTTTCGTGCAATCCACGAAGCGGCTATCCTGCAACCCCAGATAGCGGAGCCTTGGCTTCCGTAACGAGACTGTTGCCAGCATTGAAAGGCCGTCCGCGCCGAAGATGACCGCACGAATTCTCATCGTCGACGATGTCCCTGCAAACACGCGGCTGCTAGAGGCCAAGCTAAACGCTGAATATTACGAGATAGCAACAGCGAAGGACGGATTCGAGGCGATCCGGCTCGCGACGACCTGGCAGCCCGACCTCGTCCTGCTCGACGTGATGATGCCGGTGCTCGATGGCTACGAGACCTGCCGGCGGCTGAAGGCGGACACCGCCACGCATCATATTCCGGTGGTCATGGTGACCGCCCTGGGCGAGCCGAACGAGCGGCTGCGCGGCCTGGAAGCCGGGGCCGATGATTTCCTCACCAAGCCGGTCGAATACGACACGCTGCTGGCGCGCGTCAGGTCGCTGGTGCGCCTGAAGCGGATGCTCGACGAGTGGCGGCTGCGCGGGGAGACCGCGCGGGCGCTGGGGCTGGCCGTCGAAACCTCCGGCATTCCCTCGGTGGCCGGCGCGCGCGCGCTGGTCGTCGACGACTGGGACCGTGGCGCGCAGATCGTGCAGGACGCGCTGGCGCTCGAGTCGGTTCTGCCGGGCCGCGCGGCCGGCGAGGCGGAGGCGCTGGCGCTGACCGCCGCCATCCCGTTCGACCTGATCGTGCTCAGTCTCAGCATGGCAAACCAGGACGCATTGCGCCTCGCCTCCCGCCTGCGCGCGCAGGACGCGACGCACGACATCCCGCTGCTGCTGATCGCCGAACCCGAGCAGCGCGGCCGCATCCTGCGCGGCTTCGACCTCGGCGCCAACGACTGGCTGGTGCGCCCCGTCGACGACAACGAGTTGCGAGTCCGCGCGCGCAACCAGATCAGGCGCAAATTCTACCAGGACCGGCTGCGCGCCGACCTCGGCCATGCGCTGGAGCTGGCGCTGACCGACCCGCTCACCGGGTTCTACAACCAGCGCTATCTGCTGCGGCACCTGCGCGGGCTGATGGCGGCGGGGCTGCCGAACGGCGTCAGCGTGCTGATGCTCGACGTCGACCATTTCAAGGCGGTCAATGACCGCTTCGGCCATGGCGTCGGCGACCGCGCCCTGAAGGCGGTGGCCGAGACGCTGCGCGGCCGGACCCGGGTGTTCGACAGCATCGCCCGCTACGGCGGCGAGGAATTCGTCGTCGTGATGCCCGGCGCGTCCCCGCAGGACGCGCGCGCGGCGGCGGAGCGGCTGCGCGATTCGGTCGCATCGATGCCGTTCCGCGCGGCCGACAACGTCGTCCACACGATCACGATCAGCATCGGCGTCGCCTACACCAACCGCCAGGACACGACGCCCGAGCAGATTCTCCAGGCCGCGGACGCGGCCATGTATCAGGCGAAGGCGGCCGGTCGGAACCGGGTGGAATTCGCGGAAGGGTTCGGCGCGGAAGCGACGCCGTAGGCGGCCGTGACGGCCGCCGTCGCCACTACTTGATCTTGGCTTCCTTGAAGACGACGTGCTTGCGCGCGACCGGGTCGTATTTCTTGAATTCGAGCTTGCCGGTCTGAGCGCGGGCGTTCTTCTTCGTCACGTAGAAATAGCCGGTGTCGGCGGACGAGACGAGCTTGATCTGAACGGTGTTGGTCTTGGCCATCGGGAGTCCCTCGGGGAACGGCGCTAATTGCGCATCGCGGGCATACTCGTCAAGTCCTGCGTCCGCGCCAGGCGGGACGGCGGTGGCGGGCCGAGCAGGGCTGCGGCATACGCGGCGGGATCATGCACCAGCCGGTTGGCGGCGTCGAGGTCGAGGTCGCGGCCCTCGGCGGCCGGGCAGGCATTGCGAATTTCCAGCATTTCCGCCGGCGGCAGCGGCGCCCGGGCGGACCGGTGGCGGGTCAGCGCCCGGGCCAGCGGCTGGCGCCCGTGTGCCAGCGCCTCCATTTGCCGGCCCAGCGCGTCCTCGCCCATGCTCGTGCAGACCTGCGGCAGCACGCCCAGCCCCTGGATCGGCCAGCCGAACGGCGCCAGCACGCGGCTCCAACTGATGAAGAGTTCGGCCCCGTCCGGCAGTTGCATGATCGTCTGCACCAGCCCCTTGCCCAGCGTCGCGCTGCCGACCACGACCGCGCGCCGATTGTCCGCGAGCGCCGCCGCCAGGATCTCGGCGGCCGAGGCGGAGCGCCCGTCGACGACGACCACCACCGGCAACCCGCCCGACAGGTCGGTGCCGTCGGCGACGAAACTGTGCCGGGCGGCGGGATCGCGGCCCGCGGTCGCGGCGATGACCCCATGCGGCAGCAGGATCTGGGCGGCCGCCACCGCCTCGCGCAGCAGGCCGCCGCGATTGCCGCGCAGGTCGATCACGACGCCGCGCGGCGGGCGCGCGACAGACGTGCCGGCGACCAGAGCCTCCGCCAGCCGCGCCGCCGTGTCGGCGCTGAAGCTGCTGACATGCAGGACCAGCAGATCACCATCGCGTTCGGCGGTGACGGTGCGCGGCAGGATCAGCGTCCGCGTCAGCGCCACGACCCGCGTGCGCCCGTCCCGGCCGCGCAGCGTCAACGTCAGTTCCGAGCCTTCCGGGCCGCCGAGCATCGGCACCACGCGGGCGAGGTCCGACGCCTGCGCCGGCTCCCCGTCAATGGCAACCAGCCGCTCCCCGGCGCGGACACCGTTCAATGCCGCCGGGCTGCCCTTCGCCACCAGTTGCACGACGATCGAACCGCCGCGCGCGGCGAGCTCGATGCCGACGCCACCCTCCCCATTGCGCCGCGCCCGCTCGGCGGCGGCGGCGTCCGGCGTGGCGTAGCGGGAGTACGGGTCGAGATGGTTGAACAGTTCGTCGAACAGCGTTTGCAGCACGGCCTGCGCGCCGACCGTCCGCATCGGCTCGGACGCATCCCAGCCCGCGCGCGCCATCTGCGCCACCACCTCGCCCCAGCCGCGCGCGTCGTCGGGCGCCGGCGGCGTGCGTGCCATCAGCACCCGGCCGGGCGCGACGAGCCGCAGCGTGCCGTCCTTGAGTTCGGGTTGCAGGCGCGGGTCGAGCGTGGTCAGGCCGCGCAGCGCCCACATGCTCATGTCCTGGTAGCTGACCTCCTCCAGCGTGCGCGGCCCCATGAAGCCGAAGGCGGTCGAGACCACGTCCGCCACCAGCCGCTGGTCGAAGCCGCGCCCGGTGCCGAACGGCTCCGCCCGCGCCGGCGCGGAGGCCAGCACCTGGAACGCCGCGAACAGCAGAAAGATGATGGCGGAGTTCACCACCGTCGCCCGCGCCCGCCGGGGCCGGCCGCCTTGCGCGTTGCCGCCGGCACGCCCTGCATCATCTGGAACAGCAATCCGCCTGTCACCGGGCTCGCCTCCGCAAGCCGGACCTCGACCTCCTGCGCCAGCCGAAAGCTGAGGCGGGTGCGGCGGCCGGTCAGGCTGGCTGTCGCTTCGTCGTGCATCCAAAAATCATCGGGCAGCGAGGATATAGGGACGAGGCCGCTCGCCCCGTTCCCGGCGACTGTGACGAAAAGCCCGAACCGGGTCACGCCGGAAATGCGCGCGGCAAAAGTTGAGCCGACCTTATCGGTCATGAAAGCAGCGAGGTAGCGGTCGACCGCGTCGCGCTCCGCCAGCGCCGCGCGCCGCTCGGTCGCGGTGATGTGTTCCGCCGTGTCGGCGAAGCGGCTCGCCTCCTCCTCCTCCAGCCCGCCGGCGCCGAGTTTCAGCCCGGCGATCAGCGCCCGATGCACAAGCAGGTCGGCGTAGCGGCGGATCGGGCTGGTGAAATGTGCGTAGCGGGCGAGTGCCAGGCCGAAATGGCCGATATTGTCCGGGCTGTACGCCGCCTGCGACTGGCTGCGCAGCATCACCTCGTTGATCAGCGGCGCCGCCTCGGTCCCCGCGACCTTCTTCAGCACGCGGTCGAGGTCGCGCGGATGGATCTGGTTGCCGGGCGGCAGCGAAATGTCGAAGCCGCGCAGGAAGCCCCGCAGATTGTCCAGCTTCTCGTCCGAGGGCGGCGCGTGGACGCGATACATGCAGGGCCGGTGCAGCCGCTCCAGCTCCTCGGCGGCGCAGACATTCGCCAGCACCATGAATTCCTCGATCAGCCGATGGCTGTCGAGGCGCGGGCGCGGCGCGACGGCGGCAACGCGGCCCGACTCGTCGAGCACCACCTTGCGCTCCGGCAGATCGAGATCGAGCGTGCCGCGCGCGATGCGCGCCGCCAGCAGGACCCGGAAGGCGGCATAAAGCGGCGCGATCGGCAGCGCCGTCGCCGTGCCCGCATCGTGCGCCTCCTGCACCTGCTCGTAGGTGAGGCGCGCGGCCGAGCGCATCAGCCCACGGCCGAATTCGTGCGACCGCTTGCTTCCGTCCGGGCCCACCCGCATCCGCACGAACAGGCAGCCGCGATCCTCGTTGGGGCGCAGGCTGCACCAGCCGTTCGACAGCGCCTCCGGCAGCATCGGCACGACGCGGTCGGGAAAGTAGCAGGAATTTCCGCGCGTCCAGGCGGAGCGATCGAGCGGCGAGCCCGGCCGCACGTAATGCGCGACATCGGCGATGGCGACGGTGAGGAGAAACCCGTCGCCGTCCGGTTCGGCGTGGACGGCATCGTCGAAGTCACGCGCGTCCTCGCCGTCGATGGTGACCAGCGGCAGTGCGCGCAGATCGGTCCGCCCCCGCACGGTCACGCCGCGCGCCCGCTCCGCCTCGGCGACGACGCCCGGCGGAAACTCGGTCGGGATGTCGTGGGTGTGGATCACGATCAGGCTGACCGAGCGTGCGTCGCCGATGTTGCCGAGCCGCTCGACCACGCGGGCGGGTTTGAGGCCGAAGCCGGTGCCGGGCAGCGGCGCGGCCAGCACGATCTCGCCCGCGACAGCGCCGCCCTCGTCGCCCGGCGGGACCAGCCACTCGGCTTTGGATTTCTTGTCGGTCGGCTCGATCCGCCCGCCGCCGCCCACCTTGCTGGGGCGGAACACGCCGAGCACGCGGCCGGGTGCGTCGGTCAGCCGCTTGACGGTGCGGCCCTCGTACTTGCCCGGCGCGATCTGCCTGAGCCTCGCCACCACCCGCTCGCCGGGGGCGAGCGCCGGCCGGCCCTTCGGCTCCGGGGCCATCAGCACCAGCGGCGGCGGCCCCTCCCCGTCCCAGGCGACCGGGCGCGCCACCGCGTCGCCGTCCGGGTCGGTGCCGGTGATCTGCACGACCATCGCCTCCGGCAGGCGGCCCGGCGCGGTGAAGCGGCGATGGCCGGCCGGCGCCACATCGCCCTCGACCGCGAGATCCTTCAGCAGATCCCGCAGCGCGACCCGCTGTGCCGGGCCAAGCCGGAACGCGCGCGCGATCTCGCGCTTGCCGACGCGCCCGGGCTGTTCGCGGATGAATTTCCTGACGTCGTCCCGGCTCGGAAGTCCGGGTGCCGCTGCATCGGGTGGACGCTTGCGCGCCACTTCAGCGGGCGGCCTTCCGCGCCGGTTTCGCGGTTTTCGCGGATGGCTTCGCGGCGCCCGTCTTCGGCTTCGCCTTCGCCTTCGGCTTTGCTTTCGGCGTCGTCGTCGCCTTCGCGGCGGCTGCCGGCTTTGCCTTTGCCTTCGCCGGCACGGCGGGTTTCGCGGCCGGCTTGGACTTCACCTCCGGCGACGGATTCCGCGCCGCCGCGACTTTCTGGCCGGCTTTCGCGGGCGCGGCCTTGCCGCCGCGTCCGCCCCGGCGGCCGCCCTTGGGCTTCAGCGCCTTGCCCTTGCCGGCCAGCAACTCGACCGCCTGCGCGATCGTGATGTCGTCCATCGTCACGTCGCGCGGCAGGTTGGCGACGATGTTGCCGTGCTGCACATACGGCCCGAACCGGCCCTTGCGCACCAGCACCGGCTCCTTGTCCGCCGGATGCGGCCCGAGCGTGCGCACCGAGGCGAGCTTCTGCGCCAGCGCATCGACCGCCCGGTTCAGGCCGACCGTCAGCAGATCGTCGTCCCGGTCCAGCGAGGCGAACACGCCGCCCATCTTCACATACGGCCCGAACCGGCCGAGCCCGGCCTCGATCGGCTCCTTGCTCTCGGGGTGGATGCCGACGATGCGCGGCAGCGACAGCAAGCCGATGGCCGATTCGAGCGTGATCGTCTCGCCGTCCACGCCCTTGGGCAGCGAGGTGCGCCGGGGCTTGCGCTTGCTGTCCTTCTCCTGCTCGCCCTGCTGCACATAAAGGCCGTACGGCCCGCGCCGGACGGTGATTTCCTCGCCGGTGTCGGGATGATGGCCGAGGATGCGCATCCCCTCCTTCAGCGTCTCGCCGGTGTCGTCGCCGGTGTCGATGGCGAGCCGCCGCGTGTACTGGCACGCCGGATAGTTCGAGCAGCCGATGAAGGCGCCGTGCCGCCCGAGCTTCAGCCCGAGCCGCCCGTTGCCGCAGGCGGCGCAGACGCGCGGGTCGGTGCCGTCCTCCCGCGCCGGAAAGAAATGCGGGCCGAGATCCTTGTCGAGCGCGTCGATCACGTCGCCGATCTTCAGGTCCCGCGTCTGTTCGACGGCGTGCGAGAAATCGCGCCAGAACGCCGCCATCACCTTGCGCCAGTCGGCCCGGCCGCCGGAAATGTCGTCGAGCTGTTCCTCGAGCCCGGCGGTGAAGCCGGTGTCGACGTAATGCTCGAAGAAGCTGACCAGGAACGCCGTCACCAGCCGGCCGCGATCTTCCGGGACGAACCGCCGCTGCTCCAGCCGGACATAGTTGCGGTCCTGCAAGACCGAGAGGATCGAGGCGTAGGTGGAAGGCCGGCCGATGCCGAGTTCCTCCATCTTCTTGACCAAGCTCGCTTCCGAGTAGCGCGGCGGCGGCTGGGTGAAATGCTGGCTCGCCGCCACCTCGCCGCGCCGCAGCGGGTCGCGCTCGGACATCGGCGGCAGCATCCTGCTGTCGTCCTCGGCGGCCTGCTCGCCTGGCGCCTCGTCGTCCTTGTCCTCGCGGTAGAGTTTCAGGAAGCCGTCGAAGGCGACGATCGAACCGTTGGCGCGCAGGCGCGGGCCGTTCGCGCGGGCGGGGTCGGCAATGTCGACCGCGACCTGATCGAGTTCCGCCGACTGCATCTGGCTCGCGACGGCGCGCTTCCAGATCAGGTCGTAGAGGCGGCGCTGCTCCGGGTTCAGGTAGCGGGCGACGCTTTCCGGCGTGCGGCTGACGTCGGTGGCGCGGATCGCCTCGTGCGCTTCCTGGGCGTTCTTGGCCTTGCTGGTATATTCGCGCGGCGCGGCCGGGATGTAGCGGTCGCCGTAGGCTTCCATCACATGATCGCGGATCGCCAGCATCGCCTCGCGCGCCATCTGCACGCCGTCGGTGCGCATGTAGGTGATCAGCCCGACCGTGTCGCCCTGGATGTCGATGCCCTCGTAAAGCTGCTGCGCCAGCCGCATCGTCTGCTGCGCGCCGAAGCCGAGTTTTCTGCTGGCTTCCTGCTGCAATGTGGAGGTGGTGAACGGCGGCGGCGGGTTGCGCTTGACGCGCTTCTTCTCGACCGAGACGACGGAGAAGCTGCCTGCCTCCACCGCCGCCTTCGCGCGCATCGCCAGCGCTTCGGTGTTCAGGTCGAACTGGTCGAGTTTCCTGCCGTCCAGATGCGTCAGCCGCGCGGTGAAAGGGGCGCCGGCGGGCGTGCTGAAATGCGCCTCGACCGTCCAGTATTCGCGCGCCTTGAACACCTCGATCTCGGCTTCGCGCTCGCAGATCAGCCGCAGCGCCACCGACTGCACGCGCCCGGCGCTGCGGCTGCCCGGCAGCTTGCGCCACAGCACCGGCGACAGCGTGAAGCCGACCAGATAGTCGAGTGCCCGGCGGGCCATGTACGCCTCGATCAGCGGCTGATCGAGGTCGCGCGGATGCGCCATCGCGGCACGGATGGCGGTGCGGGTGATCTCGTTGAAGGTGATCCGGCGGACATCGACGCCGCGCAGCACCTTCTGCTCCTGGAGCATCGCGCGGACGTGCCAACTGATCGCCTCGCCCTCGCGGTCCGGGTCGGTGGCGAGATACAGCGTGCTGGCGCCCTTCAGCGCCTTGGCGATCGCGGAGACCTGGCGGGCGCCGCGCTCGTCGGCGGCCCAGTCCATCGCGAAGTCCTCGTCCGGGCGCACCGATCCATCCTTCGGCGGCAGGTCGCGGACATGTCCGAAACTGGCCAGGACGGTAAACTTGTCGCCGAGGTATTTATTGATTGTCTTTGCCTTGGCGGGCGATTCGACGACGACAACGTCAGGCATGGCGTCCTGTTCGTGAGGGGATCACAACCCCGGTTCGCTGAGGCCAGCTTCGCTGAGCAATGCCACCCGGTTCCCGGCCAGAACCTCGACACGTCCCGCAAGTTCGAGGTCGAGCAGGGCCGTCTGGACCGTGGCGGGAGACAACTGGCAGCGCCGCAGCAGATCGTCAACAGACGTGGGCGATGGGCTGAGCAATTGCAACAATGTCCTGTGCGCCGCCGCTTCCGGGATCGGCGCATCAGCCATGTCCGGCCAGGCGTGCTCGCCCTCGGCAAGCCCTCCGACGGGTCTGGCGCGGGCGAAGATCGGCAGGCGGGCAAGGCCTTCGCGGCCGGGATGGTCGGGCAGGTGCGCCAGCACGTCGGCGGCATTCTCGACCAGATGGGCGCCCTGGCGCAGCAGATCATTGCTGCCCCGGCAGCGCGGGTCGAGCGGGGAGCCGGGCACGGCGAACAGTTCGCGATTCGCATCCTGTCCGATCCGCGCGGTCACCAGCGCGCCGGAGCGAATCGCCGCCTCCACCACGATCACGCCGAGCGCCAGGCCGGCGATGACGCGGTTGCGGCGGATGAACAGGCGGGATTGCGGGGTCGTGCCCGGCGGCATTTCGGCGACGATGGCACCGCCGCCGTCAACAATGCGTTGCTGCAAGCCGGCGTGTTCGGGCGGATACGGAATGTCGATGCCGCCGGCGACGCAGGCGATCGTGAGGCCGCCATGCAGCGCGCCCTGATGCGCCGCCGCGTCGATCCCGCGCGCGAGGCCGGAGACGACAGCGAGGCCGGCCGCCGAAAGTTCCTGGGCCAGCGCCTCGGCCAGCCGTTGCCCGTTGACCGAGGCGTTGCGGCTGCCGACCAGCGCCACCGCGCGCGGCGCGAACGCCTGCTGGTTGCCGAGCACCGCGATGACGGCCGGCGCATCGTCGAGCAGCGCCAGCAGCGGCGGATAGGCTTCCTCGTCCAGGAACAGCAGTTTCGCGCCGAGCCGGTGCAGCCGTTCCAACTCGCGCTCGGCCGCCGCCGGCGGGGGGACGACGAGCGGGGTCGCGCGCCCGCCGGCGCGGGCGAGCGCCGGCAGCCCCTCGATCGCCTCGGCCGCGCTGCGGAACCGGCGGAGCAGGCGGCGGTAGGTGATCGGCCCCACCCCCTCCGTCCGCGCCAGCCGCAGCCGGTCGAGCGTTTCGGTCATTTGGTCGCGCCGATGCGCGGCTCGGTGCCGGCGAGCAGCCGGCGGATGTTCTGTTCGTGGCGCGCGAAGATCAGCACGGCGATCAGCAGGATCAGCAGGCCGGTCGGCGGCCCCGCCGCGAGCCACGCGAACAACGGTGCGGCGGCGAAAGCGGAGAGGGCGCCGGCCGAGGATCGGCGCGAGAGGCGGGCGACCGCGAGCCAGACGGCGCCGGCGGCAAGCCCGGCCGGCCAGGCGGCGGCGAACAGCACCCCGAACCCGGTCGCCACCCCCTTGCCGCCTTTGAAGCCGAGCCAGACCGGGAACAGATGGCCGAGGACGACGGCGAGCCCGGCGGCAAACGCCCCGTCCGGCCCCGCGAGATAGATGCCGAGCAGCACGGCGGCCGCGCCCTTGATCGCGTCCAGCAGCAGCGTCGCCGCCGCCAGCGGCTTGTTGCCGGTCCGCAACACGTTGGTCGCGCCGATGTTGCCCGAGCCGATCGCGCGGATGTCGCCCAGCCCGGCGGCGCGGGTGAGCAGCAGGCCGAACGGGATCGTACCGAGGACGTAGCCTAAGATGGCGACCTGAATATCAGCGTAAGTGATCATTCATCCCCCGAACACCCGCCGCCCCGCTTTCCACGTTCCCACCACCTTACCCTCCAGCGCCCGGCCGTCGAACGGGGTGTTTTGGGCGTGGCCGGGCAGCGCGCCGGAGACAACCTGCCAGATGCGCTCGGGGTCGAACAGACAAAGGTCTGCCGGGGCGCCCTTCGCCAGCGTGCCGGCGGCGCTGCCGAGCAGGCGGGCGGGGGCGGCGGTCAGCAATTCGATGGCGCGGGCGAGCGGCAGCGCGCCGCCATGCACCTGCGCGAGCGTGACCCCGAGCAGCGTCGCGAGCCCGGCGCCGCCGCTCGCGGCCTGGGCAAACGGCAGCCGCTTGTCGTCCGGGTCGCGCGGCTGATGGTCCGACGCGACCGCGTCGATCGTGCCGTCGCGCAGCGCCGCCGCCACCGCCTGCCGGTCGGCGTCGGCCCGCAGCGGCGGCGAGAGTTTCGCGAAGGTGCGCCAGTCGCCGATCGCCGTCTCGTTGAGGTCGAAATAGGGCGGCGCGGTGTCGCATGTGACGTGCAGCCCCGCGTCCTTCGCCTGCCGGATCAGCGCCAGCGCGGCGGCCGTCGAGACATGGGCGAAATGCACCGCGCCCCCGGTCAGCCGCGCGAGCCGGATGTCGCGGCCGACCAGGATCGCCTCCGCCTCCGCCGGGATGCCGGGCAGGCCGAGCCGGGTCGCGAGTTCGCCCTCGGTCGCGGCACCGCCCTCGGCGAGCGTCGGTTCCTCCGGGTGTTGGATCACCATCGCCTCGAACCGGCGCGCGTAGGTCAGCGCCAGCCGCATCAGCCGCGCCGGGCCGACCGCGCGCGCGCCATCGGTGAAAGCGACCGCGCCGGCCTCCCGCAGCAGGCCGAGCTCGGCGAGGTCGATGCCGCGACAGCCCTTGGTCAGCGCGCCGTACGGCAGGATCGTCAGGCTGCCGGTCTCCTCGCCCCGGACGCGCAGCAGGCGGACGAGCGCGGGGTCGTCGATCGGCAGCGGGCTGTCCGGCAGGGCGGCGACGGTGGTGATGCCGCCGGCGGCGGCGGCGATCGCGGCGGAGGCAACGGTCTCCCGCCATTCGCCGCCCGGTTCGCCGACTTCGACGCGCATGTCGACGAGGCCCGGGCACAGCACCGCGCCGCCGCCGTCGATCTTTTCCGCGCCGTCCGGCCTGCCGAGCGCCGGCCCGAGATCGGCGACGCGGCCGTCGCGCACCAGCAGTTCGCCCGGCTGGTCCAGCCCGGCGGCCGGGTCGAGCAGACGGACATTGTGGAAAAAAATCATCGGTTGGCGCCGGAGTGGGAGAGCATGTCGAGCACCGCCATGCGCACGGCGACGCCCATCTCCACCTGTTCGCGGATGACGCTGCGCAGCGGATCGTCGGCGACGGAGCTGGCGATCTCGACGCCCCGGTTCATCGGGCCGGGGTGCATCACCAGCGCGTGCGGCGCGGCGTGGGCGAGCTTGGCCTCGTCGAGGCCGTAGAAGCGGAAATACTCGCGCGCGCTCGGCACCAGCCCGCGCGTCATCCGCTCCTGCTGCAAGCGCAGCATCATCACCACGTCGGCGCCCGCCAGCCCCGCCGCCATGTCGTGGAACACGGTGACGCCGAGCCGCTCGGCCTGCGCCGGCATCAGCGTCGGCGGGCCGACGAGGCGCACCTGGCTGCCCATGGCGCTGAGCAGGAAGATGTTGGAGCGGGCAACGCGCGAGTGCAGCACGTCGCCGCAGATCGCGACCGTCAGGCCTTGCAGGCCGCCGAGGCGGCGACGGATGGTGAGAGCGTCGAGCAGCGCCTGGGTCGGGTGCTCGTGGGTGCCGTCGCCGGCATTGATCACCGAGGCCTCGACCTTCTGCGCGAGCAGCGCCGGCGCGCCGGAGGCGGCGTGGCGGACCACCAGCAGGTCGCAATGCATGGCGTTCAGCGTCGTCGCGGTGTCGATCAGCGTTTCGCCCTTGTTCACCGAGGAGGTGCTGACCGACATGTTGATCACGTCGGCACCCAGGCGCTTGCCGGCGAGTTCGAAGCTGGTGCGGGTGCGGGTGCTGTCCTCGAAGAACAGGTTGATCATCGTCCGCCCGCGCAGCCGGTCGCGCGGCGTCTTGCCGGTCCGGTTGAGGAGAACGAAACTTTCGGCGAGGTCGAGGAAGGCGGCGATGCGGGGCGGATACATGCCCTCGATCGCCAGCAGGTGCTTTTGCGGTGGCGCCACGTGCTGGGGGTTCCCCTGGAGTCTTCCGGCGAGGTTACGCCCCGCGCCGGCGGTTCGCCAGCGAGGCGGCGATATGGGGCGACCGTTCTGAATGCCAGGGGTTGGCCGCACGTCGCTCAGCCATGGACGAGCAATTCAGGCGTTTTTCTCAAGATCAATCCGCGGACGCTGGTGATGGCCCTGCTGCTAGTGGCATCCGAGTCCGGCGCCGTCGAGCATGACGGCGACCCCTGCCGCCGCGAGCCGACGGGGCAAATCCGCGCGCGCATAGCGCACGCCCATCAGCCAGCCACCGGCGCCGATGCCCAGCAGCGTTGCCTTCGGGTCGGATTCTGTCAGAACGGCGAGAACGCGGCTTTGCTGCCAAGGCAGCAGAAGCAGGGTCGTGGCGTGCCCGGGCACGGGTGGCGGCAGCGCCAGCGCGAGCGACAGCGCGATGCTGGCCGTGCCCACGAGCGCCGGTCCGAGCACTGGAAGGTAGCGCACGCGCGCTAGGCTGCGAGAGATGTCAGCAGCGCGTCGGCGTCCTGCCGGGCCAACGCGACACTGTCATTGAGCTTGTCCGTCGCGTCCCGCAACGACGTTCCTTTTGCCTCGACCGAGGATATCTCGCGCTTGACGTCGCGCAACTGCGCCGCGTTGGCGTGCGCGATTGCCGACAGCGCGTTCATGCTTTCGGCGATCTGAGTCGCCGCCCCCTGCTGTTGCCGTGTCGCGTCCGAGATTGCGCCCACGCGCCGGTCGGCAGCACTGACAGCCTCCAGGATCGTGGCGATCGCCGTAACGGCGTCCCTGGTCTTGGCGGCCATCGTTGCGATCTGCTGCCCGATCGATTCGGTGGCCTGGGCCGTCTGATCCGCCAGTTGCTTCACTTCGGAAGCGACGACGGCAAAGCCCTTGCCCGCCTCGCCGGCGCGCGCGGATTCGATGGTGGCATTCAGCGCCAGCAGATTGGTTCGCGCCGCGATCGAACTAATCAGTCCGATGACGGTTTCGATTTCTCGGGCCGATTTGTCGAGTCCGGCGACCGTTGCCTCCGCGGCACGCGCGCGCGCGGCCGCGTCGTCCGACACGCGGGCCGCCGCCTCCGTCTGGTTCTGCACTTCGCGGACAGAAATGGCCAATTGCTCGATCGCGGCTGCAACCGTGGTCAGGCTGCGGGTCGCTTCCTCGGTCTCCGCGAGCATCGTCGCGGCCGAGCGATCCACCGCGCGGCTGGTGCCGGCGAGGTCGTCAACGCCGTCGCCAACCATCTTGGCGGTCGTGCGCACGGAACCGATCATGCGATCAAAGGCGTTGCCCAGGCGGGCCCGGACGTCACGCAGCGCGCCATGGCGCGCGTCCGCCGTTTCTCGTTCGGCCAGCGCCTGCCGCTCTCGCGCGGCTTCGGCCGCCGCCGCCGCCGCGTGCGCGCCGCGCAGCGCCGCTTCCGATGTGATCGCGGACCGCATCAGGTGGCGGCACAGCAGCAGCAGCGGGCCAACGAGCGTGACGGCGATGCAGGCATGTACGGCGAGATTCGCGATATCGGCGGCAGGCGCGGTGGTATGCCATACCAGCGCCGGCGCTGCCCACGTCAGCACGACGTGATGCAGGATGACGATCACGTTGTAGGTCAGCATCGTGACAGGACAGACGAGCGCGACCAGGAACGTATTCGTCACGAAATACAGCATATGCGCCTGCTGAACAGCGCCGTCGCCCAGCGGGCTGGCGGCGCCGATCAATAGCATCAGCGCGCCGGCCAGACAGGCGGCCAGTGTGGTGCGGCTGCCCAGGGCCTGTGGCGCGAACCAAGCCAGCGCGACCGCGATCCCTGCGATCACGGCGGATGGCGCGGCAAACGCGACGGTGCCGCTTCCCGCCAAGGTGGCGATTATCGTTGCCGCCAGGCCGAGAAGAGCGGTGAAACCGGCCAACCCGATCGCCGCAATGGCGCGCATCCGGACAACGAAATCGGGAACGGGCGTCGCCGCAACGGGGATTGGTTCAGTCACGGGTCCGTACCTCGGAAACGGAGCATTTTCCTATATTAGCGTCCGTGTCTGTCAATTTTTGATAAAACCGGGACGGCGAGCCAGACCTCGTCTCTCGGGCGTCGCGAGCCGATCGGCCTGACCGAACCGCCCCTCTGCCCGCCGGGGCGCAGGTCACACCGCACTCTCCTTCCAGGTGAAGACGAAGGTCGTGCCCCTTGCGGGAGGCTCGCTTTCCACCCGGATGCGCCCGCCGTGCCGCTCGACCTGCTTCTTGACGATGGCGAGGCCCATGCCGCTCGACTCGACCTCGTCGCGGCTCTTCAGGGTCTGAAAGACGCCGAAGACGCGCTCATGGAATTGCGGCGGGATGCCGGGCCCGTCATCGGCAACGCGGAACTCGGCCTCGCCGCCGGCGAGCTTCATCGCGACGGTCACGCGGCCCTCGGCGCGGTCGTGGTGCTTCAGCGCATTGCTGATCAGATTGTCGAGCACCATCCGCAGCGGCGCGCGATAGGTGCGGATGCGCGGCATTGGGCCCTCGCAGGCGACGACGAAGCCGGGGCGGGGTGCGAGCACGGCGGCGATGTCGCGGACCATGTCGGCGACGTCCAGATCCTCCACCTCCGCCCCTTCATGGCCGATGCGGGCATAGGCGAGAAGCCCGTTCAGCAGCATGTCGAGCCGCGCCACGCGGCCGCGCAGCAGCGCGAGATTTTCGAGCGTCTCGGCGCTCGCCTTCGCCGCGATGTCCTCGCCGATCCATTCCGCCAGATGGCCGATCGCCCGCAGCGGCGCGCGCAGATCGTGCGCGGCGGCGAAGGCGAATTGCGCGAGGTCGGCGTTGGACCGCTCAAGCTCCCGCTGGTGGTCGGCGGCCCGTTCGATCTCACGCTGCTGCGCGGCAACGCGGCGGGAGACGAACAAGGCCAGGACCGCCATCAGCACGGCGGCGCCCGAGCCGCCGCCGCTCAGCCAGCGCAGCCGCACCTCCTCCCCGTCCATCTCGGCGTTGCGGCTTTCCACGAGCGCGGTCATGTCGTTCGTCATCGCCTCGGACCGGGCCGATATGTCGCGCATCAGGGTCCGCCCGATGTCGGTCTCGATCACCCGCTTGGCCGCGTCCTCGCCCAAATCGGCGCGAAGCTGGACGGTCTCCGCCATCACGGCGAGTTTGCGCTGGATCAGCAGCCAGAGTGCCTCGGCCGACTCCGCCTGTTGCGGCATCTCGCCCGAGGCGCTGGCGAGCAGGCGGCGCAAATGGTCATAGGTCGGCGCGAGCTCGGTGCGCGCCATCCGGTAGGGTTCGAGATATTCGACCCGCCCCGTCAGCACGTAGCCGCGCTGCCCGCGTTCGGCGTCGCGGACCAGGATGCCCAGCCGGTTGATGTCGATCAGCAGGTCGTAGGCGTGGCTGATCAGCAGGCGCGTGCGC